>Ga0228710_1002223_pt1 | contig 30389 bp, 10 predicted proteins | sample MedpolnodulmetaG_FD_177995 | JGI IMG/M metagenome (GOLD analysis project Ga0228710, IMG submission 177995) | Root nodule microbial communities from Medicago polymorpha collected in Santa Monica, California, United States - pink nodules | ecosystem: Host-associated > Plants > Roots > Nodule...
AAAAAAGTTGTTTCAATGTAGATCTAATATTTTGTTTGTATTAAACGTGATCTTGTCGTCTATAAAGGTAGAGTTGTTTTATTCGTCGTTTTAGTGCGGAATTTTTAATTTTCCCATCTTATTGTGGTGTGTGTTTTATTTAAATTGATAGATCAATGTTTATCAACAATAATTATTTAATAATCAACTTTTTATTTAATTTTTTAATTTTTCTTTTATAAAAATGAAAACGATTTGACAGAGGCATGTTCCACGCAAAAGCTCATGACAAATGCAGTCAGTCAGAACAAGTGGCAGGGACTATGACATGGGTTGAGCTAGGGGTAATGCCAGTGCTTTAGACATGGTTCCGCCATTTGCAAATTTCCTAGGGGTTAAACCCCTCCCTTTTAGCGCGTTTGTTAGGGATTTCGCCCCTGAAAAATATGTAGATTTCTTGTAGTTTGATTACACTTGCCACTTTCATTTTGTCCCATTTGTAAGAATTTTATCTTTTTATGCTATTAACCCAAGGTTGTAATCTATAGGAACTCACCCCAACTTAATCCCACAACTTTGTAAACTTCCTCTCCAAAACCTCTGCACCCAAGCTTAGAGCTGTGATGTTATAATTTTCTTTGCAAACTAATCATTTTCAGTTTTAGCCTAATTAATTTGTAATATTATTAATGTATATTCTACAAGTTTGAATGAATGATTAACTTCTTTAGTCAAAATATATAAGATAAAATTGGGAGCTCATGTAGCGATGATTGAAAATTAGTATATAAAACAATAATAAAAATCTTGATTTGATTTAAAACAAAAGAATATATACATTGGTCTTTAAGGCCTAACTCCACTAACAATGTCAATAGTGTTAGATTGAACACCTTCGTCCAAGTTCAAAAGCAAGACTTCATAGTTTTATGTAAATTTTAGATGATGTTTATCATTTTATCTACCAACAAACAAAAATTAAACATTCTTTTTAATATGCATGGCTTCGTGTTGTCAAAACATATGGGTATTTTTTTAGGGGACGTATCGGTATTTTTCTCACAAGCAAAAGAGAGAATATACAAATATAAGACACTACAATACAAGTAATATCCCTATTCAAAAAACTTTTCCCAAATGTTAGTTTCTACACAAAAGAAAATAAAAATTCTGCTGCTAAGCACATCATTTATAGAACAACGATGGCTCAATTTTAATTTGAGTCAAGAAAAACTATTTCCAAGACATCTTGATTTTTTTTCCAATATTGTTATATGCAAAATTCAATTCAACGGTTTATATTTGACTGACCACAGTACAATACCATTTCATTAAAATTCAGTATAGAGTTCGAATAATATTATTTCGACAACCAATATGAATGAATTCAAAGACAAGCAAGCACCCAGAGTCAGGGATATCTTAAATTAGGGGTGTTCATGTTCAAACGCACATTTACTTTTCTCTCTATTTGTGAATTTAGTATCATGATTAATAATTTATAAAGAAAAAAATAGAAATTTGTTTTGTATTTGTTTACTAAAAAAAATCACATTCTTAATAATCAGTTATAGAGAATATACTCAAAACAATTTTCTATTTAGATCCCTTTTAAAAAAATCTCATTTAAATCAATTTTTAGGTTATTTTCATATTCTCATTTTTTTTAAGAATCGGTAACGAATTGATTAAAACTTCCAAACAAAATTATTTAAAAAATATATACATTTTTTATGAAATAAGCTGTAATAAACGGATTCTAGAACAATCACACGCAAATTGAGATTACATGACCTTATATCCTTCTTGTGTTTTTTTTTTGTTAACCTCTTGTTTCTATGGAAAATATGAGTCTAGTAATTCATAGTTTGGTCGAGAAGAGAGTAAAGTTTGATCAATAAACATTTTAAATCAAGTTTGGGTTCTCCGAAACAATCGTTTTAAAAAGTGTTCATTAACCATTTGAATTCAATTACTTGTTATATCCTTCCTGAACAGAGCCGTATCTGAGGCAGGACGACCGCCCTAGACTCCAAAAAATAAGTACAGAATTTGGGCCCCAAATTCTTGTTTTAGGAGTCTATTAGGCCTAAAAAAATTGCTTAGTTTTTTGTATCAAGTTTGATGTTTATATATATTTAGTAGTTAGTATTCAAATTGTAGGATCGCCCTTATGCCACCAAAATCTCAGAAACGGCCCTCTGTTCCTGGATTGCATAACCTTGTTTGAGCATCAAACTAATTGTCACTTCAACAATTGCGTATATTACATAAAGATGCAATTTTTCTATCTCTGCCCGTTCGGAAAGAACATATCTTAATGGCTGGAAAGTTTTGGAATACTGGAACAGTCACACGCAAATTGTCTTTTATTCATACTTGGAAAGAAAAAATCTGCATAATTTTAAACAGAGAATATTCACTTGCAAATTGCAATTGCAGCATGCTGGAAAAATTGCGTGCAAGCTTCATTGAAATATATTCACTTGCTTCTATATATGATGAACTCTCTTTATCTTTTTACTTTACTTTTTTTCTTTATTTTTTAAGTTATCTAAATTTCGTCACATATTTATGTATCTACTCTTCTTTATTATGATACTCCTTTAAGTTTTAAAATAATTGTCGTTTTAACATATAAAAAAAATATGACGTTGATTATTACTTTTTTTTAATTTTATTTATTATATTTTTATAACAACGATTAGCAACTAATAATTATACACGTAAAAAAAACAACTAATAATTATAGTTTTATTTTGTAACCAAAAAAAAATTTATAGGTTTTATTTAATCGTTGTGACAAAACCTAAGTGGAAGTATTAACTTGAATTTAGATATGTCACAATTTTGTTTTCCATAACTTTACCTTTTTAGCAAGTACTGTACGTGATCACGCTTTAAGGTTTTGCTAAATAAATCAACTGTCTTATCAAAATAACTTTCTACTATGAATGGGCTATATTTAGAAAAGTGTACATAGAAAGAGGATTTGATCACATAACTTTCTACAAAACCTTATCGTTAAGACACTAATTTCAAACCCACCTTCCGCTCCAGCTTGTCTTAAGATGTACATACACAAAGAACTTTTTGCCAATATGCTTTTTCTCCATAATACTCTTACAAATTTGAGGCTATATATGCATGTTAAAGTCTGAATAATTGAATCTTTGTGTTAAAGTCTGAATAATGCAATTATATAGGCTAAATTATCTATTTGTAGGTAATGGTAGTTTATATCCGTTTGTGCTTATTAGCTGTGATTTCTTCAAATTCAAAATACTCCGTAATAAATCATTTATAAATTCCATAGTACACTTTCACTAGGTTAGTTAGTGGTTCTTCCCTAGCTATCTTTATAGGAAATGTGCCAATTATGAATTTATAGCTGTAAAATATTATCTACTTGTAGATCATTGCCTTCTTTTTTTTCCTTGAATTAGTTCAGACGATGTACTTATTGAAAATTTATATTTTAACTAAACTTTAATCACAAAGGTAGTTAGTAAAACTTTTTCTATAAATACCAATAATAGATTGGTTCAAGTGGCTTCTTGGTGTATCTTTTTTCGTTTTTCTCTTTGTGCTCTTTTGGTGAGTTCCCGAGTAGGGATTGCCCTTTTGAGTTTGTACCTGAACTTATCTTTCTTGTGTTATATATTTTCCTTGCTATTCAAACAAAAAGATTGACCTAAGTGGTTATAGGAACTAAGACCCCTTAAGTAAGTGACGAGGGATTCCATCTCAAACTTTTATATATGAAAATAATTTGGATAGAATGGAACAACTCGTTGTGTGCCTCACATATTCATCGACGAGATTATTCAGTATTGAACGGCAATTAAAATTTTGTACCTAGCTATAACATGATAATGAAAAAAAAGCTTTCTGTTAGATGAAATTCATTTGGTTCAAAGAATTCGTTAATAATTTATGTCTCATCAATTACTTAGATTAGGGGTCTACTCTATTGGGTAAGCTCGTTATAGATAAGCCTAATATATTTTTACAATTTTGATGACTCTAATTTAGATCTTATTAGGTTATTTGAACTAGTTTTTCTTCTTATATTGATTTAGTAGTTAATACATACTCAAATAAACACACATAAAGAGAAAAAAAAGTGTGGAGATTTGAAATCCCACGTAAAATATTTTCACACTAGGGTTGTAATAACGGGAAAAGTAGCTATTTGAAACCGTAATGTTAAAAAAAATATTAACTCCATTTCATAAATAGGGATTATATATGTCACTTGATCAACCATATTATTCACCTAAAATATGAAAATAGCAATAACTAACTTTCACATGCCTAGAGGCTTGGCAGCACGTAAAATTTAGCTCTAAAATTTAGTGTGCCTACGTAAAGTGCACGAAAGATATGAAGACATATAGTGTAGTGATAAGTTGAATTTTTTTTTTGAGGAAAGTATAGTGATAAGTTGAATGGCTACAGTTACAGTTAAACCTAGCTAGCTAGCTACAAAGCATAGGAAGCCATATGTATTATGTATATATATCTATGGAAATGGAAATTATACACCAATATCTTCCATTATCCATCTTTGGCCATCATCAAGATATGAACCATATTCTTTCAAACAAAAAAAAGATATGAACCATATTATAGCTATTTCCTTGCTTGGTAACATACGTCATCATTGAATGGCTCAAGCCCATGTTTGTATGAACCTCATTAAGGAAGAGTGATGATGATAAAAAGCTAGTAGTACTATTGTACAAAAAGCTATTGCTCAAGTAATAATGTTTAACTTTTTCCACTCGTGCATTGTTTAAAAGTCATGGGACAATCCTAACACTTTTTCATTCTGCCTCCAGTTTTAAATATCCTGAAATTTTTGGTAATTTTTTTATTCTATTTATAAGAAAAAATTAAATTTTAAAATGTATTAAGTGTTAAGAAAATTATACCATTTTTTTTTGGGGAAGAGTATTCAAAAAAGAAACAGATTGATACAAAGAGTACAAGAGTACTCAAAAACCAAACAATAAACCGAATAAGCAAAACAAATATACCAAAGAAAAACTAGCCATGGGCAAGAAAAGGGGAACAAACACCACAACTCGGACAAGAAGCACTCACTTGGGGGGGAAAGACCTGGCTCAAACCCACTATCGGCCCCAACACAGAACAAGTTCGGCTCACTCGTAGTAGGAACAAAAATGCCTAGAGGACTTACCAAATAAACATTTCCTAGAGGAGAAAATAATCATTTCAACCAATTTGACCGCTCAACCGAGTGTCAATCCAAATCAAACACTTCCTAACCCTAGCCCCGCCTCAAGTGCTTGAAAAGAAGAGAACAAACTAACCAAATGTGGAGGCATGTACTAAAATTCAACATAACCACCTAAAAATGTTACACCAAACTTGAATAACAAAATCATGAGTGACAAACATACGGCAAGAAGACTCCACATCAGAACTACAAAAACACACCCGATACCACTAGGGTCGACTATCACCCTCTACTTGAATAGATCGAGGCTCATAAGAATCCTATTATGAAGTCACTTCCAAAAAGAAAGAAAAAAAAAAGACAATTACCTTAGAAGGGGTCTAATTCTTCCGAACCATACCCTCATTAGTTATCTATTTTACATATAATAACAATAAAAAATATTTATTATCAAAATTAATTTGGAACAACCTTTCAAAATTATAATGTCTTGACGATTTATTTTTCTTTCATATGTATATATTAATTTTCTCTCATCTGTAGTTAGCTCCCAACCGGCCAACCCCATCATCACTAATTGCAATAACCAGATATGAACAAATTCCAAGTTTACTTAACATACCTTCCTCAATTAAACCTCTATCTACGTAACATACCTTCCTCAAGGAAGATTCATGTGGCCATAGATCATGTTGCCACAATTAGAATAGTCCAAAAAATAAAGTAAAACCCTAATATCACTTTGTATAGGTGAACAAATCCTGTCAAACAAATAAAAGTAAACAAAGATCAAAGAAACTGCACACACATGAGAAAAGAAGAATATTCACCAATAAAAAAAGGATGAAATAATTCATCATGGAATAAAATCTCTATAGTTACAATTACAAAGAAGAACTCATATAAAAGGAAATAAAAAAATTAATAATAATGAAATAAGCAAAATCAAAATCCCAGGGCCTTTTATAAGCTACAATGTCATTTTAAAACCAAATCAATTAACCACCAAAAGGTTAATTAACTTGATATAAACTCAAACCTATAGCTGCAAAAGATATATATAGACACATAAAATTAATTCATAGTAATAATAAATAATATATGACCAATACCATCTATGATCATTAATGTTGTTCTTTGATTGAATCTTTTTCTTGTTTTTTCATCTGAATAATATCTTGAAGCAACCCATTGTCTCTTAACAAAGCCTCATTAACAAACCCTGAAGATCCAAAACCTTGGTCATTCACAAAACCACCAAACGACGACGTGTTAACATAACTACCACTAGAACCATCAACATAACTAGAAGAAGGGGGTGTAGTAGTAGTATTGTACAACAATGTTGGTAGAAGAAAGTGTGAGTGTGAGTGTGAAGCACCGAAGCTAGTAGGTTGGTGAACGAAGCTGAGGTTAGGACGTGACGTGGCAGGAGAAGGATGTGTGTGTTGACCCTCGTAAGTAGTGACGACAATAGAAGAATCATCGGAAGAACGCTCCACGCGCTTTTTCACGCCGCAACTTGCCGTTGTACAACGATAGTAGCTCCTGTTTTTGTTTCAACGCGGTTACATTTACGTGTCCCGCAAGTCAAATATTATATTAATTAACTAATTAATTAGTGAACTACTACACTGTTGTTTATTGTAGAACACAAGAGAAATGAAATGGAAGAAATTAGTTTAATTTAAGATTATGTATATGTACCTGGGAAAAGGACTGTTTTTCACAGCTTTTTGGCCATATTTACGCCACCTATAACCATCATCTAGATGATCAACTTCACTCTTTGTCATGAAAGCAAATCTGGGTTCTCTTTCCTTTTTTTGGTTCTTTTTCTTTGCTTTTAATCTGTAATAAGATTTATACAAAATCACCATTAGTTAGTATAATTATGCTTCTCTTTTTTTAATAATGACACTTATAAAAATAAAAAAATGAAAAATGTTCTTGTAATAAATATTGTGATTTTTTTGCTTGAAAATCTAATTTACTTTTTATAAGATTTACTTAGCTAAAACCCTTATTTCTATTTTATTTAATAATTTCTTCTAGAATAACAAGACTAATAAAAATGATAAAGTGATTAAAGGAAGGAAAAAAAAACAGAGAGAAATGATGAGAATAGCAACGACAAGAACAGAAGGATATTTTAAGTTCAATGAATAGAAACAGAAACTGTTCCATGTTTCATTAAAATATCTCCACTCATTCACGCGTTTTCTTAATTGTCACAAAAAAATAAAAAAAGAGAGAAAAATAAATACAAGTTTTTAATTATTGATTAATGGTAATACTCACTGTTTCTTAGTCTTGTCTTCTTCATCTTGGTCATCTCCTTCTAACTCTGCTTCGTTTTTTGAAAGCTTACCTCTATGATGTTCTAAGGTGTTGTTAACTGTGGCTTCGTTAGACGAGGAAGAAATCGAAGAAGAATTCGGTGACACCGGAGTGTTCAACACCTCGGATGAGTCCGGGATGTTAGAACTCCCCGGTGACGGAAGAGTGTGGTGGGTTGTTGTTGTTGTTGTTGTTGTTGTGGCGACGGTGGGAACCCAATCTGATAATAAAAAAGTGCTGTTGTTGTTCATGTAATCATGGGAACCCAACAAGTCCATGAACCCAAAAGAAGAAGATTTTTGGTCACAAGAGGAAGATGTCATGGTGTCAAAGAAGGTAGAGATTGAAGGTTGAAAAGGGAATAAAGATGTGTTGTTGTTGGTGGTGGTGGTTGTTGGAATCTCATCGGAGAATGCCATGGTGGTGGTGGTGGTGGTGGATGATGAGTTGGTGGGGTTTATGTGCTCCTCTCTCTTCTCCTCCTCCATTGATTTTTATGCTGTTATATGTATCAATACAAAGCATGGCACATATTCCTTTTTTTATTTTTATTTATTTTTGCTTTTTATTTTTGTTTAGAGATCTTCCTTTTTTTGATCAAAACTTGAAAAGGGAAATGTGCCAATTAATATTTCAACTATTATTTCGAAAGATATAGAAAGAGGAGAGAGAAAAAGAATGAAAGGGATGGTTTGTGGATTGGGGATGTGCTATGCTATCAATAGATTCAAATTTTGAGATTTCTTGACAAGCTAAGTGTTAATTGTGACAATATATTTTTAGTTTAGACTTGTCACAATATATTTCATCAAATATTGATATATTAACTATTATTATAAAAAAATTTGAGAGAACTATTATTATAAATGTAAAGTAAGAAATATATTTTAGATGGTGATGCATATGGTATTAGTTAGAGGTATAGTTAGAAAAAATTGATTACTATTAGCACTACATGTTGGAAATAGAAAGTGACATAATTTTTTTTTACTGAAATGTAACTATTATTTTGAGAAACTAATGTTACATTGAAAACAAAAAGTCATACTACTTTTAAGAATTTGTTTTTATTTTACTAATTGATACTCAATACTAGACAAATTAAGAGAATAACTACTTTTTCCCTTTTTGATGTTAGATCATGTCCACATTTCAAAGAGATTTTAACAATTCAAAGTGAGAATTTTTTATTTATTTATACTAATAATAAATTGTTCTTTAAAAAAATTAATAATAAATTGCGATTATTTTAGCCTATACGAATATATTTTTAACATCTTAACAAATTGTCGTAAGAATCAATATATCTTTATTTTGGAAAATAAATATCTTTGTTTTTTTTTTGTCAAAAACATCTACTAATTTAGAAAATGAATTTTCTATAAATATAGTCACAAACATTTGAAGCTAGTTTCAAACTAACTTTTATTCGTAAACAAGTTAACAGAGCTGCTCACAATTTTGCTAAAGCGTTTGTATTTTAGTCTAGCCAACATACTTTCCTCTCCCCTTCTTATTGTTTTGACACTATTATTTTGAATGTAATGCGTAATTTACTTTGCCTAAAAAATTGAAGTTGTTTTTTATTTTAACAGGAAAACATTGAGGCCTTTTTTTTGAGTAAAAAACACTGAAGCTCATATCATAAGTTATGCAAATAAAAATATCTCACATCTGAATATAAAAAAAAATTAACAAGTTTTACGTTTATTAATATTTATCCTCATGATAAATAATGAAACATTAAATACATCTAATGATATTAAAAAAATCAATTAGGATAAAATATTAATTTAAACAATAAATACATTTTAGAAGTTTTAGCATTTTCTTATAAATTGTAAAAAAAATAAAAAATCAATTCTCTTACAATCTCCACCTCATAATAATTGTCACATTTGATCATTTCACATGTTAAAGAAACATTGATAAATGAAAGAAAGATAATCATGATTTTTCTAATTATGATGTTTATTATTATGTAACAAAGGGTTATTTGGAGATACAAACGATATATTGATCCAAGTTATAAAAGATTTAGACTATTTAAACAAGTGATTTAGACTATTAAAACAAGTGATTAAGGTATTATTCTGAACTTTTGTGTGCTACAAATTTTTGCACGAAGATTAATCATCGTTAAACGGCCGTAAAAATTTGAAGCAAGATAAGAAAAAAAAGAGTAATCAAGACTTTAAATAGTAAAATATATATTAATTGAGAAATATTTAAAAAGTAATATAAGTTAATTAAGGATTTTGCTAGAATATACATTTTATGGAGGTGTCTTTTAGCAAGTTATTTTATGGGCATTTGCTAAAAGACATCAACTAATTTTTATGAAGGTGTTTTTTAGCAAAGTTATAACTAAAAAGTGAAAATCACACATTAAGTGTGAGTTGTTAAAAGACACCTTCATGGATGACTTCTAGCAAAACCCGTTAATTAATTACAAATATTTAATTATATGTTTATCTTGGGGAGGAAGCATCTAATCTAAATTTATTGATTAGAAAACTCATAAATCAGTGGATTGTGCAATAAGAAAGGTGTGATTGGGCTGGGAATTTGGACAACAGATGGGAATGAGAGGTAATCCAATTTCCAACTGGGGACGACCGACACCTGCCGTTAGAAGAGCGTACGAAGAATGGTAACACGATGTTGATAGCATTTATTGCAAAACAGGACCGCAAATGGGACCTACTACTGTTTCACGCGGATGTTTGACTGGTAACCGGTTTAGCTTGTGTAGGAAGCATTCTCGGGGGTTTACACGTGGGTACAATGTGGGTTAATGGTTCTAGATGCTCTCTCTTTTGCTTCTTCATTTCCTCCACATGCAAATTTTCTTCCACGAACAACAATACCTTTTGGGAAAATATACTTTGCATTAGATAAATTGTGTTGAATTATGGGGTGTTCGAAGGGTTACAGTTGGCTTGATTGAGAGAGGTTTCATACTATGGAGCTTTGTATCAACTTCAAAGTAATACTACTCTTTTATATTAGGTGTTCCATTTTAAGCTTCAGACGGATATTAACGAAACGATTAATAATGTTGATGTCAATGGTAAAATATATATATGACATTTACTAAAATAATTTTATTAATTATAGTTAGTAGAGTAGTTATAGATAATTAAAATACAATAAATAAGTGTATGTTAGTCAAAAAGAATAATAAATGTTGTATTAGTATTGTAAAAAGGACAAATAAATTGAGACAAAGAAAATTATAAAAAAAGACACCTAATTTAAAACGGAGAGAGTAGTAAATAATTTGAAAGGGATGTAAGACAGGTAGTGTGGCAAGTTGGCGATTAATTTAGAAAATCCAGAGGTTGTTAGAATTGGAGTAGATGATTAAAATTTGCAATTCATGTCTCTAGCAACATATGATGTGTGATAGTAAGGATTCTTGGTGCTTGTTTGAGTCTTCTCCGAGGCAAATTAGTCAACTGTTATTATAAGATGCTAGTTAAGTCTCTGCTTTGCGTCTAATTGTTTTTTAGTTCCTTTTTCCCCAAAGTAAGGTTATGTTTGTATTGGAAATCAAGTGTGTCTGTGTGTGTAATTATGTTCTATGTTGACTAGAAATGGAGAAAATGCTGGATCTATAAGAGATGGGCCTATATACCTAACATCTTAAGGTTTTCGGTGGTGATGTGGTGTTAGGTCTCTTAGTGGTCCTAGACGTTTAGTCCACTACCACTCCCGACGTTCCTCATACTCCCCAATAGTTTGATGCCAAAAAAAAACTGTGCATCCATGATATCAACCGATAAATCACGTTTAGTAACTTATCGTTCTTCAATCAATAACGACGATTATAGTAGACACAATCCGGCTAGTGGTGGATCTTGTACAGAATATTACATAGGACGACATGTGAATTAAAGTGAGAAAATAGAGAACAACATTGTCCAATTCATTTTTATTTTACTCATTTAAGATTATGGTGGTGTTTATTGTGAATTTTGGTAAACAACCACTGGTTAACAAATTAATTGCTTGCTAGATCAACCAGGAATCTCAGGACATATGTGTGTTAAATTTTTCCATAAATGTTTGAATTTTCATTGTGTTCTTGAGATTTTTTAAATAAAAGAAAAAAACAATCTTTAAATCCAAGGAGAAATGAAGTTGTCGAAATATATAGAAAACAAATAAAATGTAAAGAAACATAATTTAAATTATATTGAATTGCATAAAAAAGTTGTTCACAAGGATCATACATTGACTTGTTACTCATTTCTCGCTTTGGCATGAATATTTTGAGTGTTTAAGTTTCATGCATGTGAATCGTGACACTTTTTTCCTCATAAAGACTCTTATTTATACTAAGAAAAATAAATGTACAATCCTATCTAAACTATAACCGTCACTAACGTGTCTAAACAAGAGAAACTTCTGATTTTGAATCTGATTCCTCTTCCTTTCAACAACAGTTACTTGATCTTATCCATTATCATCCCAATCTTCTCTTGTCAAGCTTGTTGTCCTTCAATTTCTTCAATATTACTAAGTCCTGGACTCTGTTGAAATCTTCGACAGTTACTTGCATGTCGAGAATTTCACCCTTGGCTTTGAAATGACAAGTTAGACTTCATTTGACTGCATTTAATTAAGCCTGTCGAAAATACATGGTAACAGTGGGTTCAAAAACATACCGTCAAAATGGTGAGGGAACCCGATAAAAAAATGGGACACAAAAAAAAAAAGAAACATACTCATTCAGATGATTTTCTTTCCTTATTTCTTCTTTCTTTAGTATATTAAGAAAAAGTTAACACTCAGGTACCCTTGGGTTTAGTTTGAGATGTACCTAACATTCAATCATTTAAGATTACTGCTCTTCCTCCAGCACAAAACACTCGCACCCTGCAGCCATGCCCAAAATGCACCCGCGCTAGTTAACTAGCGCAAGTTAAGTGGCGCAAGTTAGGTTGAGTGGCGCAAGTTAAGTGGCGCAAAGTAGCTACTTTTTTTTAATTTATTTACTATTTTCAAATTATGTTATTTACTTTATTCTAAAATATTTTGTTCACTTTATTCTAAATTATTTATTTGCTATATTCTAATTTATTTATACACTTAAAATAAATTCGATTTTATTCTAATTCAATATTTATTCTAATTTATTTATTCATTAAATACGAAATTAGAAATAAAATTTGATTTTATTCAAATTCAATATTTATTCTAATTTATTTATTCATTAAATACGAAATTAGAAAATAAATTTGATTTTATTTATTCAATATTTATTTATTCAATACATAATCATAAACATGCAAAAATAAATACAAATATAAAACAAAATTAATAAATATAACTCTCATTTTATTAATATCATTCAAACATTACAATAATTAATACATATATTTTACCCTCTTGGGGTGAAAAGTTATTTTCACCCTCTTCGGTATATACCAATAACTCTTGGGGAAAATAGTGATCCGTCCTGTTGGGGAAAAAGACATCAAGATCCCTTGAGGTAAATTTAAATTTGGTTCCTTTTACACCCCCATGATGATTCTTTTTACCCACGGTAAAAAGATTTTGTGAGTAAAAGGAAACAAACCTAATTTTACCTCAAGGGATGATGCCCTTTACCCGAACCCGACGGACCACCACTTCCCCCAAAAGCTACTGGTATATACCTAAAAGGGTATAAAGAGCCTAGATAATATACAAGCAAAAAAGAAGAAGAGAAAGAGGAGGAGAGAGTGAAAGGAGATAATGTGAGGAAAAGAGGAAGTTTGTGAGGGTATTTATAGGTAGAAATGACAACCTAGTTTGTATCTAACATTAATGTGGTAAAAAAAACGTATGAAAGTGGTTAAAAACGTGTAAATTGAATGTTGAAAACCGGAACAAAGTGGAAAAAACGTTTGTTCTTCAGCTCTAACCATCAGCCAACGTGCGCGAGTTAAGCGTGAGTTAACTCGCGCACATGCCAGTGGTGCGTGACTTAAGTCACGCAGAGTTTATAACGTGCGTGAGTTAAGTGACGCAACGATTAACAGTTGTGCTAGTTAACTAGCGCAAGGGTATTTTGGACATGGCTGCAGGGTGCGAGCGTTTTGTACTGGGGAAAGAACAATAATCGATTTCTTATTGGTCCTATTTGCCTTATGATTTAACCTTGGCCGAGTCCAAAACATTGGACCCATAAGTCGTCATCTCGTAGATGGAGACCGGGACTTGTGACAGTTAAACAACATGAAAGTATTCTAACCGAACATGCACTTTCAATCCAGGGAGTCTTGGCAACCATATTCGAGAAAGAGTTGTTGATGATGTGTATGTGTCGAAGGCGTGAAGTTGTTATAAGTGTCAAATTAACGTTATTGTACCTATATAAATCATGGAACTTATTAATTTATTTTGCAAGAAATATCATGAAAACCCCCGATTATTGTAAATATTATAAGTACCAAGATTATATTCTTATTTATTGTACTTTTACCATTTATTCCAATACAATGTTCAACAATTTGAACAAGAAGGAAAGTTGAAAGCATATAAAGGGAGCAACGTTCAAAGCTTTCTCTCAGCGAGCCATGTCTTCGTCCAACAAAGCAAAACTCGAAAGCTCAAGCTATGAAAGAAGGGAAAATCACTCAGGGGACTTACTAACTCGCTGAAGATAGATACTTAGAGAAAATCGAGCAAAACAAAGGCAAGACCACTATAACTTATTGCAAGACAGATGATCAAGTGCCAAATGTACTAACATAACCATTGAATATTGAGAAGTTCAAAGATACAAAGAAGATACTCAATGTGTTTAGCCTATATACTTTAAATTAACATGGAGTACTAAGATATAATTTAAATTAGAGGTTAAGAATGTTGTTTAGAAGCTGAGTTAGTTATAATGTTAGTAAAGATTGGTAACTAATCAACCATGTTAGTTAAGATATTTACGGTACAAGCAACTTAACTAACTCGTAGTTAGATGGAGTAAAATACTCTCTTTACTCCTTATTATAAGAAGAAAAATAAAAATAAAAACATCAAAATCAAAACAATTATTAATTGTTGTAACTTTTTAAATGTGTTTATAAACAAACCCTCTTAAAAATTTGTAAAGTACTATTAAATATACTCACTAATATTAAAAAGATAAACACTAATGACGGTTAAAAAAATCTTATGCAATAAATACACCTTAAAAATTGTGATATCAATAAAGTACGAGTGAATTACAATCTCCTCTCTTCATAGAAGCCTAAATTACACTCTTCTCTCTCTTATGCCAAAAGATATATCCCCCTTCCTTGAAAAGTAAAATTTATACTCCCCTCTTCTATGAGATGCTTGAATTACAACATCCTCCCTTAATAGTTAAATATGCACTACACTTTAATCTATTTTGGCATAAATAAATATTTTTATGATATACAATAATTTTGAACTTCCATTTAATAACGATAAATTAATTATGATTTAAATGTCAATGATATTTAAATTTATTATTTTGTTATTAATTTTATTAATTAGAGTATAAAATTCACTTTTAATTTATCCATACTTTATCGATTTTAGTAATTTTTCACTTATTTTAATTTTATTTTGTGTTGTTTCATATTTTATAATAAGGTTTAAAATTATATCTTAATGTAATTGTGAATGAAAAATAGCGAAAAATTGCATTCAAACTTTGATTATAGAAAATGGACCTGCAATACTATTTTTCTTTGACGCGTGTTTGATTATTAAATTTTTGCTACATTATTAGAAATAAAAAAATTATTAAGGGGGTAAAGTGTAAATTTTAACATAAAAGGGGAGAAGAATGTAATTCTAGCTTCTCTCTAGAAAGGGAAGTGAAATATTTCTAATACTAGTAAAAGACTCGTGCTTTCACACGGGTCAAGTAACACTGCGATAATTATTATAAAATGTTCATAGATATTAAATGAAAATTACAAGTATTAATGTAATATTTCTATTAAATATTTTTCTCTTATATACACAAAAATTTATTAAATAGTTGAGTCACGCCTATTATGGATTTATTTGCTTATATATGCGAAAAAAGATATTTTTATGTAGATATATGAGAAAATTGATATGATAAAATTTTGAAAACTCATTACTATTTTGAAAATCAAAATTAATGTAGTGTTTCTATTAACACATATTTTATTTTATATGCAAAAGACTGTTCAATGTTTACACCGCACTCGTTGCAGATTCTATGTACATGCATAAACGAATTTTTATATACTTATATGAGAAAATCGATATGATAAAATATTGAAACACATAATTATTTTCAATATATGAGTAAGGCCGATTATGAAATTTTGTTGTACTTCGATTTTTATATATTTTTAGTAGATAGATAATAGATGTTTTGAATAATAGGGGGAAGTGAATATTTTAACATAAGAGAGGAGAAAAGTGTATTCAAGCATCTTTTAGGAGATGAGAGTGTAACTTACCAGCAAAGTATTAATGTTTCTTTTCCTTTTATGTCATTATTACTCTATCTTTTTTCAATTCTTTTAATTTATTTTTATCAGACCATTAATGAATGATATTTTTGTAAAGTGATTTATATATTCTTTTTTTATACAACATTAATTACATTTCTTAATTTATGTAAAATTATCAATAAAGGGAGAGGGAGGGGGGGAGGGAGGGAGGGAGGGAGAGAGAGAGAGAGAGCACAGGTCTTTTTCATGGTATACAATGGGCCGCTGATATGGGATTTGATAATGTAGATTTTATTCTGGACTCCAAAACAGTTGTTGATGCTTTCAATGGTAGGAGTAATAACATTATTGAATTTGGAAGCATTATTCAGACGTGTAGACAGTTGTTTAACACTTTTTCAAAATTTTATAGCTAAGTTTAATCGGAGACAAACAAAAAAGGTCAATCACGCTTTAATGCAAGAGGCCCATTGTACGCAATCTAATGAAATATAATGAGTTTATTCCCTTAAAAAATTGAAATAAAACAGATTTGCTGTTAGAAAACACAGATAACAATGAACTGAAGAAATGTTCCAACGTGTTGACTTAAGAAAAACAAACAAGCGCAAGCGTCGATTGCGGCATTCTGGAAACTTGAGTAATTTTTTTTAGGGGCACCTGTGTAATTTCAATTCTACCTAGGAAATCTTTCTCTAATTTTGTGCAATAAAATACTATATTTTAGAAGACAGAAAATCAAATTACAAACTTGACAAAAAATCAAAATGCGTTGAAAAAATATATTATTCTTTTTTTATGATAAAAAGTTTAGATGTATTGTATTCACGTGACTTCCTAAGATCAGAGTAGAGCTCAAGATTTAGAGAACACTATTACAAAGATACATATAGTTATCACTCATTAGATAAGTTCTTAAGTTGACAACCGAATTTCAATGCACATCCTTACAAAGTATGAGTCAATTTTTTAGCAACTGAATCAATCTTTATTGATGTTTTGAGCGAGAAGAAAACGCGGAGTATCTCTTCAGAAATCCTTGTTATATTTCACAAGAACTATCAAATGAATTTGTAATCCACGAACCTTACCTGTGTTACCATAGTCAACATCGTATAGATGAAGGGAATGGTGCATGAATGAAGGGAATGGTGCATGATACATATTATAGAATATATAATCAAAGGGCCAAGAAATATAATTAAAATTCATGTTGAGAAAAGAAAGTGTGTTATAAACTGTGTTGACGATGACATACATGTGGTCAACAACTTGCTAATCAAGAAGGTTTAGGACCATTCTTTTGGGAATTAAATGGCCAAGGGTCCCCTTTAATAAGGTCAACCTTAGTGGTGCCTTGAAATGTTCTTTTAAAAATATGTTTTGAGTTTGTCCTTGAGCCTTGTGTGATATCGTAAGGCATGATAAACCTACCAACTACTAGATTATACCAAACTGATATTATTATAAAAGAGAAGTTAAAGCTTTTTTTTAAATCTATTTAACTGAAAATATCAGGCTACAACTACATGACACATAAAAAAGTCTTTTAGGTTTATCAAGTAAGCCAGTAAATAAAAATAATATTTTTTTATTCATTATTATTAATATATTAAATTTTATACTTGTCATTAAATTATAAATTTGCTAACATTTTCAGTAATTTAAGTTTATTAGTCCATGTCAAATTTTTGTGTATTTAAATGTAGAGAAATGTTAAAAATACTATTTTTCCAACAATCTCTCTAGAAACACCCATTCTCATATTGGATGAATTAATGTGAATCTCACACATAAAAACTGGGATCTAACATAAAATGGTAGAACACACATGTATTTTACCTAATAAGAAGAGTGTGTGTTAGATAGAGTGTTTTTAACACTTCAAATGTAGTATTATTAACTAAAATTGAAATATAATATTGTATCATATTAAATCATATCAAAATGGAGTTAAATTCATTGTATATTAGTTTGTTAATTTAAACATAAATTTGATTACTTACATAAATACATGTTCATATGGAACATATATTTAAGTAGACCAATAGATCGTACCATATTTTCAAAAAGTTCAACTTCATACAAACCATACCTAAGCCTTCAATTCTTTACCAAAGTTTGAGCTTTGGAAAGTACAATTCAATCTACTCTATTCCCACCCCACTACTAACGAAAGGAAACATTAGATTGTTAGTATTATTTTCAAAACAAAAAAAAAAACTTTTTTTTTGTATAGAAAATAAATAAAATGATATTATTTAAAAAAGAAGAAAAACATTGGTATTGCTTCATGAGTCATATTTTTAGTCCCGTTGACTCTTTTGGTTTTGGGGTTTATCAACTCAAAGACCCCTTCAACTCTGTTTCGGTGAAGACTGAAAAGTCAAAGAAAGTTGATTTTATAGTTTAAAAAAGTGAAGCACTAAGATAGATAGATTTCATGGACCGGCACCGTTTATTTAATTTTTTTTTGTAAATGGACACCAACAGTTTCAAATTGAATTACCAGCTTGCGACGTAACTGAATTTTGTTCAAAAATTATATTTTACTAATGAACGAAGAACTTTAAATAATTTTGAAAAAAATCGATTTTAAAACATAGAAATAAGTACTACTATGGTTAAAAAGATTAAAGTGCTTTAGCAAGAATTAATTTAAGTCGACAAAATAAACTTTGCTTCCTATGGATATACATGTTGATTTAGGATCCTAACCTATACATGTATCCAAATGTTCAATCGTATTTAATTATCTTATCACACTTACAATATATCGACCATAGTGGAATATGTCAACATTTTATACTATGTTTAGATGTCAACATTTTTTGTTGTCTTTTTTTTAGGCAAATGTTTGATTGTGTCGTTACACTTACAAAAACATTCATCACAGATGAATATGACTTAGCAATATAATTAAACATGTAAAAGATGTCTTATTATATTGAAATTGTTCGGCCGATAGTTTAACTGAAAAAAAATGTTGAAATTGTTAGATCGGAGTTAGAACTTCAACATATCTATTTATGTGTTTGAGTTTTTAATGACTATTATTATTTTGTTTATCTACTAAAAGAAAAACATGTAAATATGTTAGCATAAAATTCTTCAGACTATTATTCTATAACATAGAAAGCTTACCTTACTGCATCTTTTTTATGTCTGGATTTCTAACTGTAAGTTGGAAAACATAAAAGTAAAAAAAAAAACTTAATAAATTGTGTTTTTATAAACATTTACTGTACATTATTATGAACCAAATTGATTTGATTAATTTTAATTTTGATTACAGAAACAACTTTTTGATATTTCCAAATTCTATAAAGTTGATGTGAACTTGCGTATAACTTTTCAAGCTAGCAAGAAAGTACATTCCCCTCAAAAAAGAAAGTTATCTTTATCGCTTTCAATGAAATTTGGATTTAAAGATAAAATTAGTTTGTTTCAAAATAACCAAATATCTTTTGACAATTTATCCAATCTTAAATGTTACCACAATGTTTAACCAGGTTCAGATATATTTTAAATTTTGGATTAGATCTTACTCATTCTTACAAAATCACTTTATAAGATGAAAATTAATCACCATTTATGAATAAATATTCAATTAATATATAATCCAATGTCGGACTCGTAACACATTTTGTTTTTTTTCTTCATACATTTAACAGTTCAAATATGCTTTTGAATTCAGACACCAACAAACAATCGTTGTTATAGGTCCCCATGTGAAGAGTCTATGCCAAAAAAATAATTAATCTGCTAACTGTAAGAGTAGTTCAACCTCATGTCAACGTTGCCACTCAACCAAACTTCTAGATCATTCATTCAAAACAAACAGATCTTTCAGACTTTTTTTTTAATAAGAGATATTTCATGCTATTTATTATGGTTTCCTGGTTTTATATTATTGCGTTACTATTCACAAATTGTAATAATAGTAAACAAGTTGACTAGATCATGCATTAACAAACAAGGCTAGGTATCATTTCATACTTGACTAACATGGCAATATTGTATTAATTATAAAAAGATCCAAATCTACGACCCTTTTGAGGAAAGATAAGATGAAGCAGACAATGTTGGAGGGTAATTGAATAAGATGTTTTGTCCTTTTGTTTATTTATTTTGAATGGTGTATGTAGTTTTCATTAACAAATTGAAACTTTTCTAGTGGCCATATTTATTATCCCTCTAATCTAGTATTTGAATTCAAAACACAGACAAGTAACATTAGCATCAGCAATATAAAATTAAACAATTAAAAGCCAAATTGCAGAGTAGAATACACCCCATAGGATAATACAAGACAAAACTTTCCCGTCAATTATACAAAAATGTTCCTAGAGACCAAGAAATCATCATCAATAATCAACATCACCATACATATACATATAAAATAAATGGTTCCTATCCTAGAAACTATGGGGAAACCAGAACTACAGACAGGAAGGAACCCACAATTCATCAAAATTAAAAACCGGCAAGAGACTAGAGGCATAATCTAAGCCGGAGACTGTAAGTAGACAACTTTAGATCTAAAAGTGCGAACTTCTCTTCAATGCTACTCTTGAGCAATTGTAGTAGCAGCAGCAGCTTGTTGAGTTCTCCGTTGATGGACATCCCAATTATAAACACGAGCGATTGTAACCTGGGAAGATTTAGATATACAATCAATAACTAAAGTCAAAAGATGGTTGTTGTCCATAACCTGATGAAAAGATTGGGCGATAGCTGATGAATATACTCAATGACATTAATGCAAAAAATAAACTAAAAGGTGTTTGGTTATTTTGAAACAAAACTAATTTAATCTTTAAATCCAAATTTCATTGAAGGAAAACATTACATTACGGAAAGGAATGAGGAAAATGAACTGCTGCAGTTTATGGTTTGCAGTAAATAAAAATTCTTACACCTTCCTCTGATGTTAATTTCCATTTAATTATCCTACATCCGCTAAGAATTCCTCTTTAAGGTAGTAAAAGGGACCCAGGTTTTGATGAACTTCGTCATGCTATGCAAGTTCAATATTGTTGCGTATATTTACATTTTATCGTAAGGTGTGAAAAGCAAAAAAAATAAGGGGCACTTGATAGTTAGCAATCAGACCTGAGTAATTGTCGTTTGGTCCCTTAAAAACAGTAGATCAGCAACAAGAACTTCTAAACTGGCTCTAGCATTATCCAGGTTTTTCTGTAGAAGAGCAGTAGCCTGCAACAAAAATTCATATTGTTTGTATGCAGGTTAAAATTTAACAGAGGAAAAAACAGCTATAGTACCAAAACTAAAATACAAGTACCTCTTCTAATGAATATTCCAACATAACATTTGCTCCCAGCCATAAACACACAGAATCAGTTTCTTCTATGGAAGCTCGTGAATATATGCCTTCTGACACCTCAAAATCGGCAATAAGTTCCTGTATCCAAAATCAAACATAAATCTTCTAGTTTCTAAAACAACTAAGGTTTTCACTTGTAGTAGATAAATTTAAAATAGTTTAAATAGTTGCATCATATGACTTAAAAATGGATCAAAATTAAATGTTAAATCTTTTTACTACACACAATGATGAGGAATTGATAATCGTTACTTAGGCTCCAGATTCCATAGCATACTAGCAGTAACTGTTGTATAAAAAGGATTTTGACCACTCACAAACCTTAGTTTTGAACTTAACTGATATATAAGTACTACATGTAAGGCATATAATATTGTTACCATTGGCAAAATATAATGTCATTTGCAATACTGTTGATAATTTTCTTGCAGGGTAGGGATTGTATGTTAGTCCTGGAAAGGGTGTGGCTTGAACATATGACATCAACCACACCCATTCATATTCTACATTACGGATGTAACATCATTTGGAATTACCTAAACAAGATGCAAATTTGAGATAGACCATAACATTCAAACATTTGAAATCAACTTAATTCCCCATTTGAAAAAAAGAATTATATAAAGATATAATTTAGGGAGTTGTTCAAACTCTATGAAGGAGCACTGTATGTTTAATGCTAGGTAAAATCGTCCAGAGGGTGGATGATGCAATAATATATTAAGATTGATTGTATACATTCAATCTATGAATTTCAAAATAATTAAGGGAAATGCTAACAAATGACCTAATGGCGCTTGTTTAGAAATCTAAAGAGGAAGTTTTATCTTGGAAACGGTGTATTCAACACATTGAAATTTTAAAAAGTAACTTTCTCTACATAAAACTTATAAATCATTTCCATTTTTGAACCCTTAACAAACGTGCACTTGTAAGCATGACCCTTATATTAATTAGGACATTGATTGATATATTCCTTAATTTTAGAATTTATCTTCGATAAGATATCTAGTTCAACAAAATTTATATTTTACTAGGATTATGATGTTTAATTAGGGTAGGACTGATCTATAACTTTAATTTACTTAGGATTTTTTAATCCTTAAGATGCCTTATTTAATGGAGGACTTTGATTATTATTTGATATATGGTTTTCTTAAGACATTGTCTAAGTTAGAATTGGATAATACTCCACACTTAAGAGAGTATTTTGGGAGGTTTTTCTAATGGGAGTTAATTCTACATTGGAATATTAAATGAATGTGTGCTACACAAAACACAGTGTGGTCAAATATCGGTGGCGGGTTTTTGGCTCTCCGCCATAGCCAATTTTGTGAAGGATGGCGGCAGCCGGTATGACAGTTTTTGGCTGTCCGCCATGGACAACACTGGCAAAACATGATTAGAGGGGCATCTACAGGAATCATATGGCAGTCTTGTCATATATGAGTTGGACATGGGTTGAGACGGCCCGTAAAAGCATTAGTGAAGGAGGACTGGAAGAACAGAACAATGACTCAAGGTATAGTGAAACCATTAAGAAAGATTCAAATTTAAATAGTTTGTCATCCGGCACGATACATGATAGGAGGGTTTTTGTCTGATCTTTGTAGCCAACAACACCTAGTGAAAAAAGGCTTTGGTTACAGTAGTATTAAGTTTCATGTCACACTTATATTCCGACATTTTGTTCCTGTGCACAAATGTGCAGACAGCCAAAGTGTTCTAACTAGAAGAGTTTAGGACACAATCTAACAAATACAAGTTTAAACCTAGCTAATAAATAATGAACAAAAGCCTGTTGTTCTGTTCATGAGTACTTGTATCAATATGAAAGCACTGTAGTGCATTCAGCACAAACATGAATTCTCATAACTATGTGTTTAGAACTACATCTTTATGTGGGGAAAATTAATCATTTATCAATGTTATAAGACAAAATAAATTCTAGTAGCGGAGATGATGAATCAACTATTAGGGGTTGACAATCAATAGACAAATTCCAGCAGGCAAAAAACGTTTTCACGTATAAACTTGACATACCCAGAAAAGAAAATTGAAGGCATGGAAGTAAATGTCACAAAACTAGAAAAATGAAACAAGCAGCAGCATTGAAGTTCAACAATTAAACATGGGGGCTCAAGCCATTAACTTCTTCATGGACGGCACAAACAGGAAAATGAAATGATCTATATGGTAGCCACCATGTGACAACAAGAACAAAAAAATATACCTCTAGACAATAGGCATGGTCAGCCATGTAATTAGTGCTTATATATTATCGAGAAATCAGAACCCCTTAAGGATGTAGTAAATAGTAACAATATTAAAATTATTGCATACATTGTAACTTGTAAGTGCAGCGCAACCAAATAAAATGCACAAAATTTAAGATTTAAGCAGTCTGTTAACAGCTAATCTGAACATTTGAAAGATATTATGTCCAAAAATCTTTTATAAAATTTATCTACTGCTATAGTTTGCTATAGAAAATCAGTCCTCAAACGAACCTCACCGGTGCCCTTCTTTGCTTGCAAAGTCGCAACAACATCTAAGCACTTTTCAATATCCGGTATCTTAGCCTGCAAACCACCACAAATAGTGTCACTACTATGTACTGAAAGAAAATGAACACACACACACACACACATAGAATAGCATTCGGATGAATTGTTTCATGTAGAAAACTAGTGACCAAAATAGAACAAACAAACATTATTTTCTTGCTTTACTTGAAACTTTAAAACAATAACAACCAAGTCTTATCCCACTAAGTGGGGTCGGCTACATGGATCAAATTACGCCATAATGTTCTATCAAAAACCATATTTGGATCCAACTAATTAACCTCTAAATCTTTCCTAGAAGTAGTTTCTTTTATAGCTTTTATAGGTCTTCCTCTACCTTTTTAGATCTGACTCTCCTCCATTTGATCTACTCATCGTACTACAGCATCTACATCTACAAGTCTCCTCTCTACATGCCCAAACCATCTAAGCCTATTTTCTACCATCTTTTCTAGTATAGGTGCTGCCCCAAATCAATTAGAAAGGTAATTATGATTTCAATTAAAACGTTTAGAAACGGTATTTTTTTTAAGGAAAGTACAGAAAATGCAACAACTTTGGATTGGAGTTAATATCTTATCATTGCAAATACACTGCAACTCAGTTTACGTTAGACCAAACTGTCTAGTCATGTTTAAGCCCATGCATGTTTTCAAAACGAAAAGTTAAATTATTGAATCCTATGACACAAGCCTAAAACAAAGTTTTCTGCTTGTTTCAGCCAGCAGCCTATGCTGGCATAAATATGCAAAATTTGTATGTGGCCTTTCCAGCAGTTGAAATCTTAAAATGCCATTGGTTCTTTCTAGTTTCAAATACAGTAAGATATTTTTCCTTTTTATCTTCAATCAAAATATAAACAAACTACAAGGTAATAAAACCTAAAGATCCCTATGGTTTCGTTAGTATGGTATCAGGTTTTCTATGGTATATGATAAAGTATAATAAGCAGAATATAAAGCAATAATACCTGAAGTTCCCTTTGCTGTGCAAGAAGCTTCATTTCAACAACCTTGTATTGCTGAAGCCTGCAAGAAATATATGCTCAGTCATCATTCACACAAAAACTTATAAATAAAAGTTAAATCCCCTTTAAAGCATAAAATAAATTCACTCTCAAGTGTTAAGCCAATGCAACATTAACTTGCAAAACATGTTTTCTCAGTAAAATCAACTACTTATAACAAAGCAAGGTGTTTCATTTCATATCGATAAATTCCATTCATACAAAATATAAATATAAAACGACTTTTACAAACTGAATGCAGTTAATGAATCCAAAGAATGAAAGCCTAAGTACAATATTTTTCAAAGTTTGACACAGGAATCACACCAACTGCAGTCTAGTCTAAGAGATATCACACTGCAAGCTACCTCATTCATTAATCTAACTATAACTTTCAAACCAGTGATACAGAAGCAGTTAACAAAATTATCATTTATCCAAAATTACTTCATTACGAAATTCAGATTTCAAACACTATTGCTTTGCAGCCAATTCAACATCACAAATTTTCTCACCACTCCAAAATTTTGAAAGACCGTAATCGTACTTCACACATCAACTTCACCTCATAATCACATTCAGTTGAAGTTATTATCCATCCCTTCTCATCTTAATACTTTACCTAAAACCTACTATTAGTAATTATCTATGAAGCACAGACATAGACACCGGACACGACACTAACACTTACACGCTAAAAATACTACTTCAAACCATAGAGTACGCCAATGCCATACAAATCGAACTCTCCATAACACTTCATAAGAAATTCGCTAAAAATTAATTAATTCAAAATGCAACTATACAACAAAATGAACTTGCATCCAAACGAAACTATAGAAATGAAAATAAAAACTAATTTTCAATATGATCTAGCAGTAAAAAGTAAGAAGATCCATAAAAAATGAGATTTTGAGAAAGTAAATCAGAAAAAAATACCTTTCTTGGAGAAAAGCAAGAGCAGAATTAACATCGAGACCTAATTGAGTGAGATAGGTTTGAACATCTTCAACAAACTGTGCACCTGGTATTCCTCTTCGTTCTGTCACTGCTGATGATGAAGACGAAGACGCCATTGTTGAAGCACTGCAATTGAATCGAACGCAGTAACACGACGCTTTATTTGTTGTCAGTTTTGTTTTGGGCTATTGTTAAGCCCAACTTTGACTTAGATTATGGAAAAGAATATGGAGTAATTTTCTCACCCTGTTATCTTCTTACGCGCCCCTATTTTTTTTACAAAAATGTCAACGGAGTTTAAGATTATACAATCTGAACACACTTTGGATGTGTTTGGATTATATAATCCAAAATATACTTATACATAAGCAGCAATTAGAATATTTTTTATTTCGGTAATTGCAAATTTTGTTTTTAAAAACAAAAAAAAACAAAGTAAAAAATAATATGCTTAAATGTAATTTTGATCATCTTATTTTCAAAATTATTAACTTTTGATACTTCATTTTTCAAAACCGGTGTTTTGATCCCCCCTATTTAAAAAGTCAACAAAATATTTTGGTCCCCCTCCCATCTGAATGATGTGGCATGTTCATTAATGATAAGGACTTTATGTGGCATTGCCTACATAACTTATCATTTAACACATCTTTTCCACCTCATTTTAATTATAAATTCTATATTACAACTATCCAAAAATTAAATAATAAATTATTATTGAAATTAAAAAAGAATTGGGGGAATAAAAAAACTTGAAATCCCCAAATTAATTTCCACTTAATGAAAAACCTTAACACCAAAAAACCCTAAATCGATTTTCCTTCTTCCTTCATAATCGTTTTCTTTCCTCCTCCTTCCCCTCTCGAATTTTGCTTTTTAAAATATCACCAAAAAATTCTAAAAATAAAATAAAACTAATGCAAAAAATTTCGGATTTTTATGAGAATACGAAAAAAATTCAAAAATGAAAAATGGGTCTAAACAATGGAATTTAAGATTTTGAGGAGCGGGGCCCCGTAAGAAGTTTCTTTCACGGGAGTCTTGATCTTTGATCTTTTTTATAATTTTTTGCGAAAGTTTTGGAGAAATCTGATCAACTAGCTCGAAAATTGAATTTTTGACTGAGAACAACTAACAGTGACCTAAAACATAAGGATTAGTGTTAGGAAGATTAATATGGTCCTTAAAATGGTTATCCATATTACAAACTGGCTCAAAATTTGTGCTGATACAGTTCAGATTATATAATTTGAACTGTTTTTCCCCTAAATAAGGGTGTTTTTGAAGTGTTCGATTCTATAATCCAAGAAAAGCAAAGAACGCGTCCTATTTTTTGGGGTGTTCGGATTATAAAATCCGAGTTGGTGAAAAACTTTTTTTTTTCCCACCCCAAAACAAAGGAAAAACTCAATTCAGATTATAAAATCTAAAGAACACATTAACATTTTCGTAAAAAGAAAAATAGGGCGCGCGAGAAATAAGGTAGGGTGAAATCCAAAAATAAGTTAAGGGACCAAAGCATGTATTAAGCCAAATATTGATTATCACACTATCTAGGACATTTTGATCATTCGTAACGTAAATGTATAACATTTATTTAGAACAATATGGTCCTTAGTAAATCCTTTTCCTAATATTTATTGATGTACTATCAAAAACAATTTAATCCAATTTTCTAACATTTACAAAAAATTGTCTTAATGCGAGTTTGTAAGTTTCAACACTAAATTTTTTAATAGTCACAATTCAAACCATTCATTTCTAATGACATTTATTGCTACTTCAAAATAAAACACCACAATTAATCAAATGCAAAGTACATACTGACAAAAAGATTTGAAATGAAATTTAAAGTTTTTTATTTATCTTTCAATCCAATTATATCACATTCTTTTTACCAGTGATACCAAACAAGAATGACTTCAAATTTGTATGACAAACTCACCTCACATTTGTATAATGTATATTATTAAGATGAATATGTTACATTAGATTTCACACAAGAATTCAAACAAGAACACTTTATTTGGTCATCTCATGTCAATCGTTTTACTTAAGACAACCACACGTCAATGTTGTGCCATGACTCTGTGTTTCCTCGTTGTGGCCTTGTACTCTTAAATGACACATTTGATTTGCTTTTTCTTTCTCATTCTTATTTGTGGCGACTTTTTGAATAATGTCTATTTCTTTTCTTAAACGACCAGAGGAATAACAACAAACAACAAAATACAACCAATATATGGTAGAGGTCAGTAGAAACACATCTGATTGAGTTGTTTTATTAGGATTCAATTTAATTTGGATCATTTTATTAAACTTAAAACAGGTTGCATCCTCACCCAAATTGCACATTAATTGACCCAATTTCATGTCTTCGCTCAATTTGTGTTTCGACCTTTTCATAAAAAATAGAACCGCTATTAGGATTAAGATGAAATATAAAATTTATTGTATTGTTGAACTCACAATTTCTATTTTCAAACTCAAAATTACTCATAGAATTCGAATAAACTTTATCAATTAAATCAAATTTTAAAAGTATTTTTGTTTATAATCATTTTTTTAAAAATCAAAATTAATATCTATTATCATATTTTAAATTTTCAAAAAAATTTCTCATATGAATTTATTTTGTAATATTATATAAATTCATTAATTATAAATTTGAAAATCTAGTTTTTTTAGGAATATAAATTTGAAAATATTGAATAAATATTATCTATAACAACTAGCATTGAGACGAACACGCCGTGCCTGTTTGTTCTAACCATTCGTGTAAAATTATGAATGATAGTTTTTATTTTTATTTTTCAGAATATATTATTTTTTATGAAATTTTGATTTTGATTAAAATTATTTATAGATATAGAGATTTTGTACTTTTATATTGTAACAAACTATACCTTTTTTTTTAGGAGTAACAAAATTATACTTGTATTTTTCCGTGACACTAACAATATACCAAATATGATAGGAATTCTTATCTATTTGAATAACACCAATAATATAACATTATTATAGGAAAATTTGTTTAAGCGTATAATTGGGAATGAAAAAGTCAGTGCAAAATAATGTATTCTCTTCATATATAATATAAATATATAAAGAGGTTACATGCTTTTGGGCTAGACTCTTTCTTTCATTTTTACTTTTCATTTAAACTATTTTAGTATTTTTATAATATTATTTTAATTTATCAATTAAATAATTAATTAAATCTCATTAAAATAGGAATATTCCACCACAACAGGAGGAAGAATTGACAACAATAGAAAAAAGGGTTAATAGGTCTTTACCCCCTGTAAAAAAAAAATTGTTTTGATTTACCCCCCTAATAGGTCAAACAAAAACGAAAAATTTCTTGAAAAAAAAAATTGGTTTTTGTTTGGCCTATTAGGAGGGTAAATCAAAACAAAAACATTTTACAGGGAGGTAAATAAATAAAAAAATTACAGGGGAAAAACCGGAAAGGACCTATATTACAGGCGGTAAAGATCTATTAACCCTAGAAAAAATAATAGACACTAAAAAAATTATTCTAATCTTATATAAAAAAAAATAGGCCAAATACCTCCCCAAGTCGTTTAAGTTTCATGTTTGTTTCAGATAGATCCTTTAAGTTTCTAAGGTTTCAGATAGGTCCTTTAAGTTTCGAGTTTGTTTCGGATAGGTCATTTAAGTTTCAAAGGTTTCAGATAGGTCCTTTAAGTTTCGAGTTTGTTTCAGATAGATCATTTGTATCAACCTCCGTTAAGCCAAAGTTGATCTGTCCGTTAAGCCAAAGTTGATCTGGTTGGGGAAAAAATTGATGCCAAGTGTCAGAGAGAACCACCTCACCCACTTAATGGACATATCAGCTTTGACTTAACGGACATAACAACTTTGGCTTAACGGAGGTTGACAGAAAGGACCTATCCGAAACAAACTCGAAACTTAAAGGACCTATTTGAAACTTTAGAAACTTAAAGGACCTATCTAAAACAAACGTGAAACTTAAAGGATACAGGGATGTATTTGGCCAAAAAAATATTATGTCCTAGGCGTAACCTTTTTTCTTCTAATTTTATGTTGCACTTAAATCATTTTTTACCATTTTAGCGTTTCATGCCAATAGTGCATGTCTTAACGTTAGTTGAATGTAAATTTAATAGATTGGTAAAAAAATGTTGATAATTTTTATTTTTTTTGGTTTCCGGAGTTCGATAAAATATAAATAATAATAGTTTCATTGCTAGTTTAATATAGGAAAAATAAAAAAAATTATAATTTGTTAAAAAAAATTATAATATAAGGGGTAGAGATATCTATTTTCCATGTTAGCTTTCTATTTCCCATCTTTTCACCAGTTATGATGTGAAAAGAAGGTGAAGCTTAACCCTTGCCTCCTCCATGAATCTCTTAAATAGTCTCCAAAAGAAACAATAAGAAAATTGACATATATAAATTAAGAGAAGGGATTTGAGTAAACAAAAAAGTGAACAATAACTAAAGCATGAGTAATTGAGCATCATCTAATTAGAGTTGTGCA
>Ga0228710_1002224_pt1 | contig 30388 bp, 23 predicted proteins | sample MedpolnodulmetaG_FD_177995 | JGI IMG/M metagenome (GOLD analysis project Ga0228710, IMG submission 177995) | Root nodule microbial communities from Medicago polymorpha collected in Santa Monica, California, United States - pink nodules | ecosystem: Host-associated > Plants > Roots > Nodule...
ATTAATATAAATTGACTAACAATCAAAACTACTGAGCTAAACTTTTCATTTTAACATAAATGGTGGCATTAAATTTTTTTTGCCATAAATGGTGATTTGATTATGATTGTTAGTCAACTTTGCATTGCCATTTGCCACACGTAATTCTTCCTTTGTATTTGATCTTGATATGCCATGTGGATTGTTTCATTTTCTACATTCTCAAATGTATGTATAGAGGATTCTCACAGGGGGTTAGACATTGAAGTTTTTTTGGCATTAAGGTCAGAAAAGAAAATTCCAAAAACTATCCAATACCATAATAGTGTATTACGTAGGAATGTCAATGGATACACATAGATACGGATAATATGATACCCGTTCCCGCGCTCATTGGATAAATATGATACACATGCCCGTCCCGTACCCGCGTGGGTACCAATTATACAGGTAACCCACGGATATTGAGGTATCCATGGGTACCCATGGATTTTTGAATTTATTTGTTTTTTGGTAGAAATAATAACTTTTTTTAATTACCAAAAAACTTCAACTTTTAAACATTCATACATAATCCATTCAAATTTCATAAATCATACATAATCCATACAAAATTCATGATTCCTACATCGTGCGTTTCAATTTACGAAGAAATGAAATACATGACATAAAATAAATAACCAAGACACATATAAAGAAACTACTAAACAGAGAAGTGATGAATTTTTTCAAGAATTTTTTTCAGTTTCACACAAAAAGATTAAATCAATTCCCACATAGAAATTAGAAACAAATTGAAATATTTATGTATTCATCTAAAATTAGAAAGCTCTAAAATCTAAAATAAAAAACAAATAATCATGTTAAGAAGAAGAAAAAAATAGAACGAGAATAAGAAAACTTGGATGCACCAAAAGGGAAGAGGAAAAGAAAGTTGTGACAGAAAAGTTGTCGTACAGTCGTATAATAAACTAAACTAGAGCTTTTTGAGACCTCAAACTCTTTATATTATTACACACACATATATTTTAGTAATTTACATAATTTATTATCAGATATGGGTAACCGTGGACACAATATCATCAAATCCGCGTCCATATCCACAAAATAATGGATAGTCAAATATTCGTTTATTATACCCATAGATATCCGTTTAACTACCCGTCTCGTGTCCGTCACAGATTTTACCGTGAATACCCATGAGCATGGGTATTTTTTTACCACCCATACTTACGCTTAGGGGTGGCAAAAATACTCATGCTCACGGGTAAAATCCGTCACGGGCGCGGAGCGGGGTAGCTAAACGGGTATCCACAGGTATTTGACTATCCATTATTACATGGATACGAACACAAATTTGATTGTATTCATACCCTCGGGTACTCGTATCCGATAATAAATTTAGTAAATTACTAAGTTCTACAAAATCAAAGTTTGAGAACATTAAATTGAATTCAATTTTGCAAGATATGGATGGTGACATTGACATAATTGGTGAATGACATTGTTAGTAAATGTTATAAAATTTTATTTCAATTATCACTGTCATGTTAATTATTTGGATTTTTATTTAGAGATTTAGATGTTTTTATTTCACGAATTAGGAAGTCAAATAAAGTTATTGAAGTTTGAAATGTATATAAAATTTAGATGTTTATTTGGATGTTTTTATGTTTTTATTTTATTTCAAAAATTTATATGAATTACGGAGGAATCATGGATTTTTTATACCTATCTTTTCTAACAGTAATTTCATTCATTCACTCACTCACTAGTCTGTTAACTATACCTATTTTTATGTTCACCTTCGAGGCACATCTCCTATTATCCTATTGTCTCACCTACTTACGAAGTTTCTATTTCTATTACCAAACATTTCGCATCACATGACATGCAGGAAAATGTACACGGACAAACATTCTTCTTTAAAAATGTGTACGGACAAAGAAATGTGACGCTAAGGAGACAGTGGAAGATTTTTATTCGTATAATTTTATAGTCATATGAACTTTCCTAGGAAACATGTTAGAAAATCTTAAACAAATTTTATTTTATTTTGTGATAATATTTATTTGAAAAGGTCTTGCTAACAAGCACGACGGTCTCAAATATTGTTTCAAACAATTTGTAGGTTTTGTTTAATCTAATGATTTTGGATTTTAATTTTAATAAAAATATAAAAAATGTTAACTTGTATCTTTGAGTTATAAGTTAATAAATTAAATATAAAAAAAAAATTCTTAAAAAATGTGTTTTAAAGTTTTAAGGATTATCTTTTTAATATAAAATTTATTTTTTAACTATATTTTATGTTCATGTTACTATCAATTAATTAGTAGAATGACAATGACAATGGGACTTTATAAATTTGGGGCTCTAATAGAAAAGGCGCGTGTATGGAGTGAGTAAGTTTCTTGCTTTCTTCCTTTTGTCAGATTAGAGTGAAGTGAGTGAGTGACAACGAAATAGTACTGGAGACTTTAGTTAGTTGTACTTGTACTTACTGCAAACATACCAAAATAAAATCAGTTCGTAACCAAAACAAGATATTAAAACTAGTAATTTTTGGAATTTATGTATGGGTGGAATCCACAATGTAAAAGGGATAATTTTTTATGATCGTAAAACCAAATTTATAGAATTTAGACACACTTATAAACATATCATATTTTAATATAAAATGAAATTTGATAAATAAATTAGTTGTGTTTTAATATTTTAAGATTTTGTTTGCGAGTTTGAAAGGGAACAAGGGGGATGTTTGAAAAAAATGAAGGAACAAGTTGAAGAAATAGATGACATCAAAAAGGAAAGGTTTGCAGTTTTATTTTTCTTCCTAATACAAAATCATTCTCATTTGGAGAATTCAAAAATTGTATTGGATGAGAGTTTTGGGAGGTTTACACGAATTCTTTAAATTTAATCTATATAGTTATAATATATTTTTTTTGAATAAGTATAGTTATAATATTCTTTTTTTTTTAGGAATAATTATAATATTTTTAAAATTAAAAATATATTAATTATAAGCACTAGTTTATCATTATCGAAAAATTTACTTTTTCAAGAAATATGAAAGGTTTTACCATCTTCTCCTATATTTTCAACCATCCAAAATATTCCCTTTTCCCCCCCTCCAAACTCTAAAACAAAGTCTAAGTGTATATCTAGTCCAATTTTAATAAAAATAAAAAAAATTAAGTGAATTGATTTGAATTATAGAATCAAAAACAACTATGCTTAAAAACAATTATGTTGGAAATTATTTTTTATAACTTTTGATTCTATAATTCATAATTGAAATCAATTATAGAATAAAAAGTTAAAAAAAATCATTTCAAGCATAATTGTTTTTAATCATCAAAATTGATTTCTAAACAAAACCTCAATTATAATTAAAAAATTAATTTTTTTACAAGTACTCCTAAAAATTAATTAAAAATATTTTTTTCGTTGCTATTTGTGTATCTAAATAATTTAATTTGTCTTTGTATTAAGACTTTCTCTACTTAAAAATGTATCCAAACGCGTTTGGATGATCTAACATAATTTGATAAAGTCAGAATAAAAAACACTTTTAAAATACTTACTCCTATCTAAAAGTAACCAAACACTCGTCAAGTACACGTGTCTCGTCGTAGGTGTGTTAAACACTACTTTATGTTATGTTTATGTTTTGTGACCGTACAAGAAAGTCTGATAGAAAATGATTTGCTAGTCAGCCAGCCTATGATATCATGAGCTGAGCCATCTACGCAGCATGACTATTTGTCATCATGGTCTGCCTTCTGTTTGTCAGTATATCACATAATATATGGCAAAAAGTTTCTCAGTAATCGCACTTTGCAAAGGATCAGGCTTTTCTATTTCCTAGTTCCTTCCTACACAATGTGGCATAAAGTTTTCCAATTCAGCTTTCAATGTTAAAAAGGTTCATGAGTGCCAAGTAGTATACTTTTCTTTCATAGAAAATATAGGTGTATTTTTAAAATTGTAACAATTGACCTGATTTAATAGTAATTGTCGGAGCAAACAGACAATTATCCCTTAAAATTGTATAATGTTAATTAATTTATTCCATCCGTCAAATGTGATTTTATTATTTTTCATTTTTTTTAGCAAAATAAATTTGGATTTTTTTTACGGTATGAGCAAATACCCCCTAAAGTTTTGCACTTATATGCAAAATGTCTATGAACTTGAAAATTTATATAATATTTATCTTATCCTTGATTCAAGAGATAATAAAGATATACAATTAACAGTTAACTTTAATTAGTAGTGTGATATATCGAGTTCGATTGCTATTCTTTAAAATGATCATTTATATATGTACACTTTTAATTTTCGCACACTCATCCAACACTTTATTTATTGAGCAACGATATTTGTATAAACATTTTGTGACAACTTTCTCTCTCATACTTACATGATGTTCTTATCATCTATCTTCATTTTTCTCTTTTTAATATTTTTAACCAATAAAAATAGAGAAAAAGAAGGTTGTCACAAAAGTTGTCATCAAATAGTTGTACAAATATCATTATTCTTATTTATTTTCTATCTATCTTTTTCTATCATATCTATCATTTCACTCTTTAATTTTTATCTCTCTTTAGTTGTAGATTGAATGTTGGATGTCTAAGAATTATTTTTCTCAAAAGATAGCAGTGCCATAAACCGGTAAATAATTTTTTATTTGCATGAAATTTGATAAGTTTACTTAAATAATAATATATAAGAGATTGCTAATGAGTGCTCTTGAGGTACTGGTTAGCGAAACCCTGAGATAAGGTAGAATAGTGATAGGATATGAACTTATCATATTGCGTGTTTAATCCATATATGATAATAAACCATTATTTTTTCGTGTGTCTGGTATAAACTTGATATTGACATGATAAAATATAGAATTAAATATGTCTTTCGTCCCTGTAAATATAGGCCATTTGAATATTCGTTCCTGAAGTTACTAATCCTTCCATTTTGTAATTGCAAATATTAATCATTTGAAAAATGGTCCTACCATCTGATTAGTAACTTCAGGGACGAAAATTCAAATGACTTATATTTGCAAGGACGAAAGACCTATTTAAGCCAACCACCTCGCCCAATCATCACTTGCCACATGGGCACCACGTCGCTAATGACAACCCACCTCAGCAAAAAAACCTAATTAGAACCAAAAGTCAAATGATTAAATTTTGCGGTGGCAGATTGGAAGGATTAGTAACTTTAGAGATGAAAGTTCAAATGATCTCTATAATATAAAATCTACTTTTCAGGTGTATTGAATAAATGATGTATGTGGTCTATATTATACATCACACACATCATTTACTTAATGAATTTATAAAGTATATTTTTGTTTGTAATAATGACCGGAGAGTGTATAAAATTATTTTTTATAACAACCAATTTTAGTTTAATCTCATTGAATCTTAATAAATAATAAATGCTAACAATAATAAAAGATTTCCATTATAATTTAAAAAAGGTAGTATTAACTTGTGCCCTTAAGGCACATGTTAAGATATCCAAAAGAATAAATATTCTCTAATTTTTTTTTGCATTTAATTAGTTAAAAAATTAAATGCAATGCATATATTTCATTAAATTATTACTATATTTGAATGATTAGCTTGTGCCCTCCCTTTAAAAAATTATTGATTTTTTTTCTTGGGTCAATTAATAAATGATTTCCATTCTTCTAGTTTTATCTTTAAGGATTCTAACACAATTAATGAATGTTTAGTATTGGTCAAAACCACATTGAATGCATAATTTTAAAGAAAAATTTTCAACATTTTTTTAACTTAAACTCCCTGAGTGCAAGTTAGCTTTTCACTTGTGTTTTTGTTAAAACCAGCAGTATTGCAAAACCACATTGCCTCACAATATTTTATTTTTCTTTTCAAAGAGACTAGTTAAAATTTTATTAAAGAAGTCTATGTGAACATAACTCAGTTGTCAGAGACATGCATTATTATATATATGGGCTAAAGTTTGTACTGCAGACACTCCATTTATACACCTTAAATAAAGTGAATTCTAACCATTAAATTACTTGACAATTTTTTTTATTAAAGAATGTATCTTAATAAATAATAAATAAACGATAATAAATGCTAACAATAATAAATGATTTCCATTATAATTTAAAAAATTATTGAATTTTTTTAGGTCAATTAATAAATGATTTCCATTCTTCTAGTTTAATTTTTTTTTTGGGTCAATTAATAAATGATTTCTATTTTTCTAGTTTAATCTTTAAGGATTCTACACAATTAATGGATGTTTAGCATTGGTCAAAACCACATTTTTTTTAAGGATGGTCAAAACTACATTGAATGCATAACTTTAAAGAAATTTTTTCAACATTTAATTTTTTAACTTAAATTTCAAGGACACAAGTTAGCTTTTCACTTGTGTTTTTGTTAAAAATAGGAGTATTGCAAAACAACATTGCTCTTTTCTTTTGAAAATCACACAAAGTTCACATTATTTTTTAAGATTTAACTTCCACAAACAACTCCAAAGACTAATTACCTCAAAATGCGACCAACTAAAACCTTATTAAAGAATAGTATTACAACAATTTTTTATTCAACTTTTAAAATAAAGAGACTATAAATACAATGTAATTCTTAGCCTTGTAACAAAAAAAAAAAATACAATGTAATTAACATTTACTAACGAAAGTGTAAGTTATTTCAAAAGTTGTCACAAAATATCTATTGAAATACCATTTCTCAACCTTAATAAATGTAGTATCTACCATTTCCTAATTAAATTAACAAAGACATTAAATTCCCTTAATTATTGTTGCAGGTAGCAACAAGCATACTAATCGATGATATCATTTCGTTGATATCTTAAACGACCTTTATTCTCTCTCTACCCGTAATAAAAAATTCGGGAGTCATCAACGCGCGACGCGCTAATTCCATTTTTGTAATGATTTAAAAAAATAATAAAATACTTTTGAAATTTCCACAAGTGCTTTTTTTCTTCCTTTCTCCCACTCTCCTTCACAGTTACCTTCTCTTAGAAGTAGCGTCTTTATAAAACCCACTCTCTCACTCATTCTTCCCATTTCTTCATCTCTCACAAAAATCTCACTTTCTCTCTCCTGTAACCGTTTTTCATCACAATGTCTCGTCGCGGTGGCGCTAACCATCCCGATCCTCGCCGGAATCAACCTTCTCCGGCAATTTCACAGTCATCCGTCAATGCTGCAGGATCAGGCCGTGGCGGTCGTTCCAGTGGAGGTCGTGGTTCACGCGGCGGACACACCGTTCCATCTTCCGCTCCGTCTCCGGCTCCGGTAACCGCTGCTTCGTCAACCGCAGCTCCCGTTGTTGCTAGTTCGAGTTCTGCTCCAACGCGTCCGTCTCCAGCTCCGGTGACGGTTTCAACTGAAGTGCTGAGTTCTGAGGTTGAAAAGCTTACGTTAGAGTCGACTCCGGCGGCGGCTTCAGCGCCGTCGTCTCAGAAGGCGGTGAGGTTTCCTAACAGACCTGGCATCGGTCGATTAGGAAAGAAGATTCAAGTTCGTGCTAATCATTTCCAGTTGCAAGTTGTTGATAAGGATCTTCATCACTACGATGTTAGTATATTATTTTTCTCATTAGTTTTTTTTTTTTGTTGAATCACATTTTAAGTGTTTAGGTTTTTGTTTATTATGTTGATTTTTAACAATGTGTTATGAATTTTGAGACACCGATTTTTTTTTCTTGATTACGTTCATGGATATTTTTTAACATGTTTTAGGTTTTGTTTATTAGCTTTGATCTGAAACATGTTTTAGGTTTTGTTATCATGTTGATCTGAAACATGTTTCAGGTTTATTTTTGTTGTTGTTGTTTATTAGCTTGATTTGGAAAATGAAGCTGGTAAGTAACACTGTGTCATGGAAGTTCACTGTTCAAACTGAAAATTTTGATTACGCTGATGTATTTTTTTTTAACTCAAATTTGAAATGTTTAGGTTTTGTTTCTGTTTGTTATGTTAATTTGAAACAATAATGCTAGTAAGTTACAATGTCTTAAGGTTAAGAGAAGCTGAAAATTTTGGTTATTGTTTTCAGGTATCATTTGCGCCAGAGATTACTTCAAAGAAAGTGTCGAGGGATGTTATCAACCAGTTAGTGAAAATGCATCAGGAATCCATGCTTGGGAATCGCATTCCTGCCTATGATGGGAGGAAGAGTCTGTTTACTGCTGGTCCTTTACCCTTTACGTCGAAGGTTTTTGTGATTAACTTGGTTGATGAGAACAAAGGACCCTCTTCTGGTTCTGACACGTGAGTTCACTGAAAATGTGTTAATTATAAGAATTTTTTGTTAACATGGCTACTACTTTCGATGTATGTTATGAATTGCTGATCTTATCTTTTGTCACAGGAAAAAGCGTGAACGCGAGTTTAAGGTTACAATTAAGTTTGCTTCACAGACGGACCTAAACCACCTTACCCAGTTTCTCCGTCGTTTGCAGCTGGATTGTCCTTATGAAACCATACAAGCTCTTGATATTGCTTTGCGGGCAACTCCATCTGAAATGTAGCAATATTGTTTTTTGTGTTTTTTATTTGGTTTTTCTGATTTTGTGTTTTAAGTGATTATGTTTGTTATTGATAAACTGTTTTTCAGGTATACCGTTTCAGGGAGGTCATTTTTCTCCCCCAGTTTGGGGGCACAGGGGCCTCTTGGCGGTGGGACCGAATATTGGAGAGGCTATTATCAAAGCCTTAGGCCCACGCAGATGGGATTGTCCCTCAATATTGGTTTTACTTCTACACATTACTAATATTTTTCTTGAGTGTTTTAATTGAATCTTTGTTTCAGTCTTTGACCAGTGATACTTTGTTTCAGATGTTTCTTCGAGGGCTTTTTATGAACCGATTCGTGTGACTGACTTTATTTCTAAGAATTTTAGGTTGAATTTTTCAAGGCCACTGTCTGATCAAGATCGTGTCAAGGTATCTGTGATGGATTTTTATTGTTAATATTATGCTATGTTTTTTTATTTAATGAGGTGACAGAAAATGAGCCATGAGCTACGTATAATTTGCTTGTCTTCTAATAATTTCATGCTAAGTCTAGTTTTCTTCCTTTTCTTTCTAACACTAAAAGTCTTATAGTTATCATTAGCGAACTCATGTATGTTTTTTACTCTGTCAGATCAAGAGAGCCTTGAGAGGTCTTAGGGTAAGAACATCTCACGGAGGTAACATAAGGAGTTACAGGGTGACCGGTGTCTCAAAAGAGCCCCTCAGAGATCTAACGTGAGAAACTTGTTTTTTTTTTAATTTTTTTTACCATTTTAGTGATCCCTTTGAGGTTGGAGTAAATTGCGCGTAATCTGTGATACTTACAAAGGTTACTGATCTGCTTGGGGGCAAGTTGTATTGTCCATGACTAAGCTTTATTTTTACAACTTAAGGCTTGATTTCACTCTTGTAATTTGTTATCCATTTAGGTTCAAGCTTGATGACCAAGTAACTCGGAAAAAAATTTCTGATTATTTCTATGAGAAATATGAAATTGTGTTACAGTATCCACTTCTTCCTGCTCTCCAAGCTGGAAGTGACATGAGGCCTATGTTTATTCCAATGGAGGTTTTTCTCTTCACTACTTTCTCTGTCTGTGTCTGTGTTGATGTTCTGAATAATGTTTTGTGGACATTGTGTTAGACCTAAAATCTGTTGTGATGTATTTGTTGTAGCTTTGTCAAATTGAGTCTGGACAAAGGTACTCCAAAAGATTAAACGAAGAGCAAGTAACAAACCTTTTAAGGGCCACCTGTCAGCGTCCTCATCAGAGAGAAAAAGATATTAAAAATGTATGTTTCATAATTATCAATTTTTTTTTTTACAGAAGTTATATATTTATACAGGTTGTGTTTGTGTGCGTGTTTTTTCCCCCTCATAATTGACATTTCTTTTCCTGGTAGATTGTGAAGCAGCACTGTTTCAACGGAGATAAAGTCGTAAGGGAGTTTGGTATCAATGTAAGGGAGGAACTTGCATTGGTTGATGCCCGTGTTTTGCCTCCCCCGATGGTATACCTAGGTTTATGCTTAATAAAATTTAGCTATTTATCTTGTTTTGTGATATTTAATAATATTTAATTTTCTTTTCCAACTGTAGCTCAAATATCATGGAAATGGCGGAGATTCAAAAATTGAACCCAGGATGGGTCAATGGAATATGATTAGACATGTATGCTGAACCTATTCTTTTTGTATGAATGCTTTTAAATTCTTGTGGTCTTTATTACTTTTGTGCTTGAGGAGTGTGCGGTCCTCTTGAATTTTATTTAACTTGTGTATTCGATCTTGTGTAAACATGTGACAATCTCGACTAATATGATTTCTTTATCAGATATTAGATTCTTTCCTATGACAATGGTTAAATTGTTGATCAATGTTGACCTTTTTTATTTTGTAGAAAGTGGTTAATGGTGGCACGGTGCAATATTGGAGTTGCCTTAGCTTTTCTAGATTGGACCCAACTCAATTTTGTGCAGAGTTGGTTAATATGTGTCAAGCCAAGGGAATAGTATGTTTGTTGTTGTACTATTTCATTTAATAATTATTATATGCTTCCCCATAATTTTGACAACCTCTTTTACCTGTTTGGATCTTGTACCAGATTTTCAACAGAGATCCTTTGGTACCTATTGCCCCAGCCAATTCAAATCAAATTGCAAAAGAGCTTGAGGAATTCGACAAGAACTGCAAGGATAAACTTAATAGTACAAACCAGAAAGGAAGGCTGCAACTGTTGATAGTAATTTTGCCTGATTTCAAGGGGAAGTTTTATGGTAAGTTTTCTATCAAGTCCAAATTAAATTCTAAGCTTTGGTTTTACTTTATTGAATTACTCTGTTTTGTTTTGCAGATGAAATAAAGCGTGTATGTGAAACAAGAATAGGAATTGTGACTCAATGTGCTAAGCCAAATCAAGCAGCAAAGATGAGTAAGCAGTATCTGGAGAATTTGGCTTTGAAGATTAATGTTAAGGTCCAAGTTATTATCCAATAAATAGTATGTTTGGTTCTATATTTTTATTTGATTGCTTCTAAGTGATAAATATATCATTCTTGATTGTCTAGGTTGGTGGCCGCAACACGGTATTGAATGATGCTATTGAAAGAAAAATTCCTCTTTTAACTGATAAACCAACGATAATATTTGGTGCGGATGTAACACATCCTCAGCCAGGAGAAGATTCATCTCCTTCAATAGCTGCAGTAAGCTTTGCCTTTTTGCATAGTTACATGCAACTTTTTTATGATATATCATATTTAAATAGTTTTATTCTTCGCTTGTTGAATGATATAGGTGGTGGCATCCATGGATTGGCCTCATGTCACAAACTACAGGGGACTTATTTCTGCCCAGTCTCACCGGGAAGAAATTATTCAAGATCTGTACAAAACAACAGAACACCCACAGAGAGGAATTGTGCATAGTGGAATGATAAGGTAATGGTGTTAGATTTCTATATTCTTTGTGTTGAGACAAAGCTGATTTTTCTTTTAATTTTCAGGGAGTCACTTCTGGCTTTCTATCGATCAAATAGGTGTAAGCCTGACAGGATTATATTTTACAGGTTGGACTTGGTTTTAATTGAACAAGGAAATAGTTCTTTTTATTATGTATGTATTTAATATGATTTTTTTTACAATATTAATTTGTGATTATCAGAGATGGAGTAAGTGAAGGGCAGTTTAGTCAGGTTTTGCTTTATGAGATGGATGCGATTAGAAAGGTATGACATTTTTAACTCCATACTTTTGTTGTTTGTTTTCAATGGGCCGTAATGGCTGATGTCACTCATATAACAATTGGGGTAGAGGGACTCTGGGTTACTTACTGCAGAACATAGTGTAACATGGAAACACTCTTGCTGTTTTTGGCTGTACCTACTGTGCAAGTTCCTTGTAGATAGAATTATGCAGTTCTCAATATTGCATTTTTCTTGCTTATTTGATTGAATTGTTTCATTTTTTCATAATTACATGAGTTTTATGTATGTTAAACTTTTAAATTGGTTCTCAGGCTTGTGTATCACTAGAAAGCAATTATCTGCCAAGAGTTACTTTTGTGGTGGTCCAAAAGAGACATCACACCCGTCTCTTTCCCACCAGTAACGATCAGACAGATCGAAGTGGAAATATAATGCCAGGTTTTTTTTCATTTTTTTCTTGCCTGCATGCAGCGTGTTCTCTTCTCATGCCAATTTATCTATATTTACTGATTGTGTTCATTGAAATTTTGTCAAAGGAACTGTGGTAGACACATCCATTTGCCATCCTAGGGAATTTGATTTTTATCTGAACAGCCATGCTGGGATTCAAGTAATTCTTACTAGTTCCATTAACCTTATATGCTCGTATGTACTAGTTGCTCAAATGGCATTTAACCAATCTGCGCTGTTTCCATTTGAATGTCTTTGTTTTTCAGGGGACTAGTCGACCAACTCATTATCATGTGTTGTTTGATGAAAATGGCTTCAGTGCTGATCAGTTACAGAGTTTGACCAATAACTTATGTTACACGTATGAACCTCTTCATTTATTTTTCTAGTCTAAACTACTGTTTTCATTTAATTTTAGAAGCCCTCTCATATTTTCTTTTTTCAATTTTCAGTTATGCAAGGTGTACTCGTTCAGTGTCGATAGGTTTGTTAACTCAATATTCTGTGTGCTTTTTTGTAAGCCACATGAAACAAAATTTAACTAAAATATTGATCCTTTCATGCAGTTCCTCCAGCTTACTATGCACACCTATTAGCGTTCCGAGCTCGCTACTACCTGAATGAAGTTGACACTTCTGATTCTGGTTCTGCAACTGGTAACAGAAGTACTACAAACTTTGTGTCGACCCTGCCCTCCGTAATGGAAAATGTCAAGGACGTTATGTTCTACTGTTGACATTGGTTACAAGTTTGGAGGGGGGAGGATTTAGATGCTCCTTTATTTACCATATATTTTTTTTAATATTAAACTTATGTTGCCATCTGTTTTTTTGGGTGGACTTTTTTGGTTTGAATATGGTTTTACAAGTACTAGATAGCTTTTGGTTATGCAACTTATGCTGCCACCATCCATGGATATGTTTATAAATATCTTGAAATTATGGTTATATTATGTCTGCTATATCTTACTTGCTAGCCAAAGGTTTATATAAATACTTTGCAATTAACTTGGTAAATTTAAACCTTTTGTCATGGGAGTTAAATATTGAGCAGAAAATCAGTGTAAAGAGGAAGATTTAGGATTTTTTTATTTTATTTTTAAACGATGATAAAAAATTATGAACATAGGAAGGCTGATTATTTTTTAAAAAAGAGGTCATTTTTACACCATTCTTTTATAGCTTTCGTAAATTTAAGCTAATTAAGCTAGATACTTTGTTTTTTCATACAAACTTCAGATTTCTGCCGTTACTCTTTATCAGTTTAATCATAGCTTACACCTTTCAATTATTGCTTTAAACCGTCAGTAAAGTTTTTAAATCCGAGTTATTTTTTTCTTATCCTCTAAGATCTTTTAGTACGATAATGCAATTTAATTTTTGTTTTTCCCGAAAGAAAGTGAGATCTTTTGCAATAATTTATTTTTACAAACCGAATACTTTGGTCCCTAAAATCTAAATGGTGTAGATCAAACAATCAATAATTTCAAAATTGGAACTGTAAAAAAATAAAATGCAATCAAGTTAAAGAAATGCATGGTCTACAGATAAGCAGAAATGCAAATGACTCAGCAAAAAAGCAGCGCCAGCTCCCAAATTTTCTGCAAAACCACAAAGAAACTTAGATTCATCGTTCCTGAAAATTCCAACACAAGAGGATGCTCTACAGATAGAGGCTCCGTCTGTTTTGCATTTCATCCAGTTAGTAATTGGAGGGTTCCAAATCACTTCGTTAAGTATTGAAGCTCTAAGAGGGTGAATATTCACATTAAACTTCTTCAAGATAATGAAGTTTGAAATAGATGAAAACATCCTAGTTTTGTTGCTAGATAAGGAATAGGATACACTAGATATATGTTCTGTATGGATTAGAAGTGTGTTTCAGGCAAGAGTGGTTTTAGAAAACTACTGGTTAAAATCAACGAGTGGCATCTTGAAAAGTGAAAACCATCAAAATATTCATATGCAACCCTACATCTTGCATATGCCCAAAACACATTTCGTAATCGACTTTCATCATCCACATCCATTGCATAATAAAATTGACTATTTTGCTTTTGCATTCTAACAAAATATTTTTGTATTGCTTCATCATCTCCTTTCCTAAGTCGTAGGCACCTTACAGTTTCTGCAATCTTTCTCTTCAAACGTAAGATTGTCATACTTTTGATGGCCATTTGCTTCAACAACTATTGATAAAAAAAAATTCTGCTTCATTTAATCCCAGCTTTATCATGGAGTTCTAAACTCCTCTTCATTTCTTAATGCATCTAAAATATTGTGCTTAGCTTGGACTTAGTTCATGCTTATGATCAAGAACACCACTTGAAACTATAATTGTTCCATCTACACACATATATGCATTCAACCTGGCCTTACACCGTGCTTTTGTTATAGGATTTGACTTCAACGGATTATGTGACTGACTCACATACTTTCTAGCTCGACTACATGCTAAAGTAATATTTTTTCCATCATCATTTTTCGAATCTTATTTTAGCAATTCCAAAACACATACGTTCAACATAATCCATGTAATACACAATAACTTCGTCTTCAAAGACAAATGTCAACCAACCCTAGGCGGTGTTTCTTCTTCACAAGTATCATTTGCATCTAAACAATCATCAACCTTTTTTTGTTCTGCATTTGTTTCCGGTTCATCATAAGACTCAAATCATTCTTGCACTAATGCAACCAATTTAAAAAAAATAAAAATCATAATACAAGTAAATAAATGGAACCTCAATTAATTGGCACAATACGTTCTTCTACTGATGATATAGAAAAACAATAAGTACACAAGATACTTGTTGATAAACTTGAAATAAAATTCTGTCTTATTGCTATGAATCAATGGCAACTGTGATGGTAAGCAGAAACAGAGGAAGTGTAAATACGACGAGCGGAAACCCTGATTCAAAAGGGTACAAGACCGTGCGTGTAATGACTGGTGAGAGCGAACTATAAAGAACCCTTATTTCTCTAAATGTATGAACTATAAACTATTTAAAAAAAAATGCAGAAACTGCTGCGACGTGGAAAGTAAGTATTTACACGCGTCCATGAAATTTCCTATAGCAAACACTCGTACTATTCAGCAGTTCTGTAAGTATAAATATGGGTATGAATACTTGAATATCCTACTCAATTCGTCCCTCTCTCTAAATGTACACCAATAACTTACAGTTAAAACGCTCTAAACTAAACTTTACCTTTCATTCATTTTGTTACGAAGCAAATCCTATACCAATAATTTTACTTTGAAAGATATCAACAATGTTCATGCAGAAACCAAGCTTGGAAAAAACTCCAAAAGAACGAATTGTATAACTTGTATTTGTGATTCAACCAGTGTGATCATTGAATTTACAAGACTGATAAAGAGTGAGTTACATTAATTGACAAACCTATTGTGCAGAAAGAAGGCACAAGGCAATAATCCAAGTAAAAATACATGACTTGCCGATTCACACTTATACACCAGCAAGAGAATATACATATAAATATTAAAAAAAAGAATATAATTAGTTCCAATTTAACATGCTACAAAAATACAAAATAGCATATTAGTGTTATGTGCATGAATATAGCAATGACCACTCTTCTCTTTATCAACTTGTGAGATCCATCACGCAAAGAAGTGCTTCCACTTATGTTTCCCGCGTTAACAAACTCACTTCTGCCGTTACCAGATGATGCAGAAACATTAACCGACAAGGAACCTAGATTAAATTTTATATTGAACATATTAGAATCTGATGTTGAAGATAAACCATATACAAACAAATCTCAGCATCTCATGGTTCTAGGTCACTAATATCTATTTTTAACAAAATATAATCCCAGCCATCGATTTTAATTCATGTTAATCAGACAACTATTATTCGTTGTTCTCATTCCTCATAATAAAAAAAAAAAAATGTTCTCATCAGAGTCTCCCCCTATATGTATGACTATGAGCGTATAATTTAGCGCAGCTAAAACTTACAGTCATAGTTAGCCCATCCAATGCGTTGACCAGCAAGATCATAGACAAAAATTCTGTCTTTTAATACAAGGTCTGCCAGAAAAGAATAATTTTGTTAGTATTATAAACTGATATTCTGGCAGACTGATTGGTAATTAACATAAGAACTATCTATCTAATTATATCTTCAAGATACAATTATTGTAGTTTAACAGACTTCAATCAAATTCCATACTCATTTTATGACATATTACAGAAGGATCAGGGTCGATATAGTACACGGAGTAAAGTTTCCAAACTGGCATTATACATTACCTCCTAGAATTGTTATATCTTGACCGGCAATTTTCTGAAAGCCAATACACCACACTGATCCATCTCCCTGTAAAACACACATGTTTATATCATTCAACTAGTGACATAACATTCATCATAGATTTTTTTTTTTAAAAGTACTACCATAACTTCATAATAGTGAGATATAAATGAAAAATAAAAAACATGCATTCAGTCATAGAAGCCAACAATGTCCTAAATTAACCATGAAGTAGCTATACATTTGTTTCCGGTTGGAATATGAAAATCGAAGAGTAGTAGTGTTTAATTCCCTCTATACCTTTCGTAAAGCACACAGAAGAGCACTAGCAAGGCATAGGAATGATAAAATCTAACCAATTATAACAAAATACAGCATGCAATTGCAGACTACTTCCAAGTACAGTTTAATTTGAACTTTAAATATACCACACTAGGCTACTTAGAAACAGAAATGAAATTAAAATCAAAATCAAATTATAGACGGTGAATCTTCAACCATACAAAAAATAATTCCAACTTGAAATCAATGTGTAAATCGTGCAACCAAGACATTATTAACCCTCAGAAAATTGAAAACTTACAATATAATTCTGCTTTATAAGGTAGTCTTGTGCTCCTAAAACAAGAGAAGCACCACCAGCAAAATTCAGACTTACTTGAGGAAAGCTGTCAAGGCTGTTAAATACAGTATAATCAGAAAGAGGTAGAGAAAGGGTGTCAAGATCCTCTATTTTCAGCATCTGATCAGGAAAAAAAAGTCAGAAAAATAATCCATTAAACATCTATGAACAGTTCCAAGTTAACCTGTTGGTAACTAAGTAACATTGATTTCCTCTGGAAAGAACAGTGCGTACAGATTGTGGAATAGCAGCTGTAATCTACACAGAACAATATCTCCATTAAAATATAGACAAGCCTTTTACATAGAAAAAAAATCCATGTCATTTCCGCTAATTATACATGAATAATCGAAGCAATATCCATTACTAATCAATTGGACGAAAACAAATTACCTAATTGAAACTCACCGCATTGATAAAGGGGCCGTAAGCCTCTTCGGCAATGTATGCCAAAGTTGTTCCGGAATCAATAATGGTGCCTCTATTGTTTGATGTAGCAAAAATAGCCGAATCAATTGGCAAAATTTGGCCATTGACAGAGATGCTCAGAAGATTTAGATTATAATGGGGCCTGAAATATATACCATGGCATTAACCGTAATGTTTAAATTTTTAATGAAAGAATGTAGCCATTTCAGTACAAATAAACTTCTGACAGCAACACTATTAAATTTTCAAACTCTCGTTCAACTTTCCTAATTTTTTAAGGAAACTATAATGAATGTACGTTTTGGTTAAGAAAAAGGAAAAGAGAAAAGGAAGTAGTCCATGATGAGATCTAAACTAAGAAAAATGTGCCTTAAACATCATTTATAAAAGTCCTAGTAAAAGAATCTGGAATATTATTCTCGTCTTGTTAGAATCCTATAAAAAAAGGGAAGAAGCTCCGTTTACTTCACATTTTTCTGTTTCTATCTCTTACAAAAAATTAACAGAAGTCAACACTTACTGAATATATAATCTAAAGGGTAAAGGTCATCTTTGAATACATTAAAGGCTTAAAGCTAGCCACACTGATTTATCATAGCATCAGAAGACAAACAGCGATGGTATGTACAGAAAAGATAAAATGTAGCATTTTATTCCGATGGAAGAACCTACTGTGACGGAACGAGTGGACTATAAATTATGTTTGGCTCCACAATCTCACCAAGAACCAATAAGCCGCCACCGCTACTATCTCCTTTCAAGCAGTGTGAGAAAACTCTTGGTGCTATTCCTTGTGAAGCGAGCTGGGAAATTACTGACATGCCTTGTTGCCCAAATCCAAATATACCATCGATTGCTCTATCAGACTTTGTCAAGTCCCCACTCTGCTGGTTGCTACAACTGTTCCATTCAAACCAATAAATATGAAAAAGTAAGGGCCTATTTGAATTGATTTATTTGAGCTTATCTACTGTCATAAGTACTTGTGAGACTGTTTAGTAGAGCATCTGGCAACAACTTATGACATGTCCATAAGTTGTCTTCAACTTATTTCCACAAGCTCTCCACAATAGAATAGGAAAACATAGCTCATAGCTTATATGAAAACAATTTGACATTATTTTATCTTTTATTAAATAAATAACTGCACTTATGCTATACGTGCTTAATTAAGCTATTTATCCAAACATGGTCAAAATATGAAACTAATTCCAATTATTACAGACTCACCCAAAAACCACAGGCGCCGAGGAGTTTGACAACAAAGATTCCTCAGTAATACTAGCAAAGTGCATAAAGTCTGACACATAATAGCCTGATGTTCCACTACCATCTCCATACTGGAATATGTAAGTGCATTGGTTATTCCGACCGGAACAGCTGCTATCTGATGACTGTACTCCATTCTTGCACCTTTGGTCAGAACAAGCGATGAACGAAGATGTCGATGAACTCCTAGGGTCAAAGTAATTGAGCTGAATCTGTAACAAAATCCAGTAATAGTGGATGAAAATTCACAACTCTCACAAGTATGTTGATCTCACTGTTCTAGGCTTATATCATTGAATTAACAAAGAAAGTAACAGGGGATTTACTTGGAGACCACTTGTTTGGGGACAACCAATGCAGGAAGCACAACTAACCCAAAGAACATCACTTCCGGTATCAATCTGAACATAAAATTCTCTTGGAGGAGTACCCAAATTCACCTTTGTAAAGTAAAGCCTGAAATAAGCCACAAATTTCTTTTTTAATTTTTAAAAAATCCAATATTTGACAAGCAGAAAACATGAAGCAAAGCACGAGATGTTAGGGAGTCTGGAGAAGAACCGGGAGCAACAGGAGGCTAAAAGGCCTAAACATTATTCAGGTATATGAGTTACCTATCTTATAAATCGCTCATTTAACTAATTCCTAGTCAACGTTGAACCAACCACCCACACTTGAATTCCAACAATCTCTCCTCAAGTGTGAGTCTTCCAATCCCTCTATTCGATCCATCACACTTAAATCCACACACTCTCCTCCATCAAGCCGACCAAGTGTTCTGATACCACTTGCTGGAGAGTCCGGGAAAGAATGGGAGCAACAACAGGCTAAAAGGTCACGACAGCCAAGAGAAGTTATTGAACACATAAGTCACTAGCGCTCTTACACATTATTCATTTATCTTATTTCTAGTCAATGTGTAACTAACCACTCATTTTTAAATTCTCGGGGATCGAAGGAGAGAACCTCCAAAGTCCAAACATACAACAACAACCGAGTCTTATCTCACTAAGTGGGGTCAGATACATGGATCAAACATTTATGGGTCATGCTAATTGGTGCCCGGGCTCTGCTTAAGGATACCAAAAAAGGAAGTTATTACTAAAAAAAATGAAACTTTTTTGACTTTTATGGATTAATTACATAATTTTCAATGCAATAACTATTATATAATTTCCTTTTTTAGTATCGTTAACCCGTGCCCAGAGCACCGGTTAACATTTCCCAACATTTATTTGCTACTCATTAACTTCAAAACATGTCAAAATCAATTTTACACCCTTCCAAAAATATAACCAAACATACACTATCTATTATTTCCCAATAACCATTATTACGAATAAAATTACTATCATCGAAACCCAACTTAAAAAACCAAAAGTATATAATTGTGAATAACATAGCACAACCAAACAAGCAATTTATGATTCTAAATTCTAATAAAGCAAAAACAAAATTTGATAAAATAAATTACCCAGCTTTAGAGGTATCAAAGGATCCTTTAACAGGAAAATTAACAACATAACTAGTAGTAGACTGCAAAAATCGTTGATGTCTAAAACTATCCAATGCTTTAAGATGACTCAATTCAACTCCATGATTTGAAGGAAAAGCTCTTTCAAGTGTTAGTGTTACCGGTGATGAAGCTAACGCCGATGAGAGAACCACCGTGACGGTGAACAGAATTACGGCGGTTACCATGGTGTGTCGGTGGTACAAACAGAAAAGGAAAGTGAAATTAGAAAGTAGTAAACTAACTAATGGAATATGTAAACAAAAAAGAAGGATGAATGAAAATTGGTGTAGTTTTTGTTTTTGTGGTGTTTCATGATTGTAATCGTAGGAGAATATGTGTGATGTGGTTTCAAGAGACAAGTTGCAAGTTTGAAGCAAACATAACTGTAACGGATTACGCTTTCTGTCTCGAGACAAAATAAAGGGTTATGTAAGACGCTAGCGGGATTATGACATTGACCACGTTACATTTTTAGTTTTAATTAAGGTTGAAAACTAATAAATGAACTGGGGTTAAGGTTGCACTTAAAAATGATTACACATTCATTTGAACAAAGATAGATAGATTCATGGAATAAAATAATATTATTTTTAAAATTTTATTCATGAGTCTATATTATCTCTCTAATCTCCTTCATGCTAGTCGATGTAGCAACTCCATCATTTGCACAAAAGATATCTTCAAAGATAAGTTTTTTTGATGAGCCGACTTATGTAATTCTTTCTTTTGGACTTTTCATTAGAACTCTCTTGGTTTTCTGGAGACCCTTGTATCCCACATAGACATCCACGACTTAACAGTCAAAGATGTGCTCACAAGATATGATCAATTCCATGCATATAAAGTTCAATGGTGCCTTAAAATATGCTTTAATATGGATGAGTAACCACAATGGCACCTACACTATTAAGAGTGACTATTCTTGGCTTCTCTCCCGCACGATTTAGGTCACCACCGACAACCCTTCTCTTTCTTGGTCTTGAATTTGGAAGTTAATCTCACGAAAAAAAAATCAAATTCCTCATTTGTTGGCTTGCCATAACATTGTGCCTATGTTATCCTTTCTTAGCCACGTAAATATTGCTCAATCCATTATTAATGTTAGGTGCGGTCTAGAGGAGGAGACTTTTCTTTACTGTGTAACATATGGCTCCAATTAGATTTAAATGATCCAAACTTATTCTCAAACACTATTGTGCATGATTGACTTAAGGCCGGTTGCATGGGCCCCCACTCTTTCATGTTCGCTGCCACATTTTGGTGGGTTTGGAGAAATAGAAATATGATGTGCTTGAATAATGAAAATTGGTCCCTCGCATGTCTCTCTTTCAACATCAAGAGTATCTTGGACACTTTTAAATTTGACTTTCCCTCTAACTATATTGATGCCTCCTCAGATAGACTCGTTAAGTGGAATAACAACAACCACTTTGACGTCATCCTTAACATTGATGGTAGTTGTATATGCACCGCAATAAGAGTTGGTTATGGCGGAGTCTTACGAAATAATGCAAGTTTTTATCTATCAGGTTTCTCCAAATTTATTCAAGATAATTATGATATTATTTATGCCAAGTTATTTGCTATCTACCAAGGGCTCTTGCTGGTTAATGATTTGGAGATTATTGACCTGGTTTGTTACTTTGATTCTCTGTATTGCATTACTTTGATTTTATGGCATTGTTGTTTAGTTTAGGTTTTGATCACATTTTTTTTTATGTAGATATGTCTCAGAATCAGAACTAGGGCAACGTTCAGGGTGATGACAAGAAGAAAGAAAAATAGTCTATGACATGACACGAAATTGTTTGTGATGGTTCCGAAAAAAAGAAGGGTTCGAAGTTGCCAGTGTACAATCAGTCGAGGTTGAGGAGGAGCGGGAGGACATGCTATTTTGGTCCTCAACCAAAAGAAGGTGCCCTAGGGACTGTAGCGAGCAACCTGATTGACTTGTGTAATGAGGAAGAATGAATGTAATGGCTTCTAATGCCTAATTGTTTGTGACGAGGAAGAATGAATGTAATGGCTTCTAATGCCTAATTGTTTTGGATTTTTTTGGATTTTTTTTGTGTCGCGCGCATTTTGCTTGACATTATGGTACTTTGAATAAAATTGCGTTTTGAATAATTTCGATTAAAATCGTGTATTTCGATTATAATTTCGTATTGAATAATTTCAATTAAAAATTGCGTATTTGAATAAAAGTTGCGTAATGAATAAATAAATTCGAAAAGTGGTAAATTCATTACATTACATTACATTACATTCGGGAATGTACCTTCCAACTACAACAATTATCTTACATCTGAATTGGGTAAATTCAAACTTGCTAAACAACAGGACTCAAGCGTTCATCTGACATTTCTATAGTTCCATTCAAAAGATTAAATTTTGTTAGGATTGGTTTATATGACCGTATTCAAGTGTCAAAAGAATGAGGTGCATTCCTTGACACTTCAATACCTTCATTTAAACCAGCCTAACAAGAATTTAATCTTTTGAAAGGAACAATAGAAATGTCGGGAGAATGTTTGAGTCCTGTCGTTTAACAAGTTTGAATTACCCCATTTAAAGGAAGACAATTGTTGTAGTTGGAAGGTACATTTCCCTACCTAATCACGATCTTTTGTCGGAATCAGACTCTTGACAATATCTTCAGTTGATCTCAGCAACATTACCTGCATATCGATCCACTAGAACATGCTGTGCTCCCAAAACAAGTTCTTCACGTTTTCGTCGTTTGTTAATTCCACCCAAGTGAATGATATTCTCCCCTCGTCGAGCGTTGGACGTTTATACCGAACATATTCCACCCTCCTTGTGTCTCTGGGGTTGACTCCTTGGTTGAATTCATTCAGTTGATCCTTGAGACCACTTAACGTTACACCAAGACACCGAACCTTCAACCTCTGAGGTTCTCCACCGTTGAATTGTGCATGAACGTCGATCCAACCGACCATTGCTTCAAATCTATACAATAAGAAAATTAAAAACAATCAATGAAAAACTCATTCAAACATTTCATCAAACACTTGAAGTGCAAATTATACATAAACTCTAAAAATCATAAAAATAACCCTAAAATGTTTTACCCTAAAAAAAAACATAAAATTAATGTAAAATATAACAAAATTATTCAACTTATATCTACTCTTAAAATAAATCATATACTCTTACATTTTTCTTTTGAGGAAAAATCATATACTCTTACATGTAAATCTATTTAAAAACTAAAATAAAAAAATAAATATAAAACACCAAAATAAAGAATAACCCTAAAATTCTAAATTATAACATAAACATCATGCAAACATTTTAACTAAATTAATCAACTAACATCTACTCTAAAAATGAATTATAACATGTAAATCTACTCAAAAATTAAACTAATTTAAATCTACTCAAAAACTAAACTAATTTAAATCCACTCAAAAACTAAAAAAAAAACATTTCTAACAACTAAAATGTAAGTTAATAGCTTTATGATTACTTACTTGTGATTTTGTTGAATAAATTTGGTAGGATTTGGTTGGGTTTTTTATAGAGATTTTGAGAGAGATTTGAAATTTTTTGGTAAAATGAGAGTAATAATGGATGAGAGAGTTTCTGCCAGATTTGTAGCAGGAGCACATCGGCAGTTAACTGCCGAGGTTTTCCTCGGGAGTTAACTGCAGCCGGTTTACTTCCTCGGCAGTTAACTGCCGAAGGGTATTTCTGTATTTTACTCGTGTGTTTCAGCCAAACAATATGTGTATACAACAGTTTTCCTAACATTTTTATTGAAATATTGTTGCTTCTAAAATGGATATGCAATTCTAAAGGTCTTTTTTTTAAGCCGCTAACACTCATTTTTATTGTGTTTATTTCCACGTTTGATTACTTTCACAAAATTTAATTTATGACTTTGATTCCATATTCATTTTTGTTGATGCAAACTGAATGTTTCTAATTTGCTTTTTTGAGATTTTGTACGACAATCACTCTCGATCGTCACTTAGTTTGATTGCCATTTTGATACTTATATATAAAACTCTACAAAATCGTACGAAGTACGGGTTAGAGTCTAGTTAGTTTTCAAAATAGGTTAGTTTGATTGTTTTCCTTCTTCTATCAAATCTAGGTTATTTAAATAAAAATTCCTCAAATATAAAAGGAAATTAAAGTTATATAAAGATTAATATGTGGACCTAGCCCTTCACAATGACTCGTACCAGCTACTTGTCCACTACGGCTTCTATTTTTCGCAACTTCCTATTCTTGTTTCTGTGTCTAGTGACAAAGCTTACATTTTAACAAAGCTGACAAAGGTTACTAGTATCAATAATAATTTAACTTTTTTGTTTGTCTTTACTTTTTAGAGAATAATTGATTTGTCTCTTTTTATTTCTTCAATGTTGATAAATTCCTTCTCCCTCTATCAAACTAACGATGTAGGTCCCAACAACAACTTATTGATTAAGTTCTTATCTTATAGTTCATCTTGAAGGACACGAATTTTTCCATCAAAAAAGTTGTGCACGTTTTGGTTCGATTTTCTAAGAGATATAAAAGTAGTTTTTAATATATATCAGTCTAAATTATTAAATGTTTTCATATTCCATAAGTTATTTTAGTTTTTTTTTTTGACAAGAAGTTATATTAAAAAACTTAAAACAGACATGTCATATTTTTATTTTTTTTTAAAACAATGTCATAAGCTATTCCATACATTACGATAAACAATCCTATAAATACTAGTAATACTTACGTGAGTACATAAACTCGATCGGTCCAAATATATTCTCAAACTAGTTGACAGAAAATTTGAAGTTATATCAGTTGTTTACACTTTTCCTTTTAAAAAAAAACCAGTTGTTTACACTTTTAACTTTGAAATAATTCCTTCAGAAAATACTAATTTGAAAAAGAAAATGTTATGGTAATTGTATAATGATTATGATTACGGCAGGTGCATTTGTACTTTTGACCGTTGAAGCCAAAAAATTTAGTGAAAGATAAATGTCAACCCATAGTACTAAAATCAACTTACCTAGAAATTTGGACCCAGGAAAAGATGACTTAATGACTAAGCTTATGTAAGATGTACTACTATATGCTTCAATTGTTGAAGAATTAAGGTCTTAAAAAATTTTTGTAAACAAAAAGTCTTCAAACATTCCTTAAAAAAAAAAAAAGTCTTCAAACATGATAATCCCGTCTAAACAAGTCTACGTGCAAAATATGAGTCTGCATGTAAAATCAATTAATTACGTGTCTTATTAACGGGTGCATTTAGACTATTTTTGGATTGATGAAACAAAGTGTGACGGAATGAAATAAATTAAAATTTCATTGTTTGCATAGTCATTAAAAGGATGGAATGAGATGAAACTCAAAGACATGTATTCCATCAGATTCCGCACTTACTCTCATTTTACTTACCCTCCAATTTGGATGGAATGGGATGAAATCTTCGGATAATTTATTTTTCAAATCACTAAATTACAAATATATCCCTATCTTCTCTACATTAATTATATATATCTTTTTTTTAGGGAATTAATTATAAATATCTTATTAATCTATATGTTCGACATCAGTTATATTTTTTTCTTCGTTATATATATATATATATGCAGTATGTTTGGTTGGTTCATAATTACAAAAAATATCTTTGTGGCCTCTTGTTCCAATTTTTTTTATATTTTTTATCATCGTAAGTGTCACAGTTCACTAACTTGCATAGTTCTTGTTTTATAGAAAAAAAAAAGCTTGCTGCACTTTTTAATACCTACTATCAATAATTAGTAAGCTTTTTTCATTTCATCCTATTATACTTGGTTTAGAAAATGTAAGATTTCAAATTTTTTTATTCTTTAAAAAAATTATTATAATTATATGTTATGCAATCATTTTAATATAAGGATAAAATTGGAATAAAAAGTTATAACTTCCGTTAATTTTCCAAACAATGGAAAAGTAAATTTATTCTGCTTCATCGTAGAATACCAAAACAATGGAATGGTCTCTCTACTCCATTCCATTCTGTTCCGCTCCATTCCGTTCTGTTCCATTCCACTCTGCTCCGTTATCTTCCATCAATCCAAACAGAGCCTTAGGGCAATGGTTAAACAAACTATAAATAGAAAATTTGCCTTAAAAATATAACTTTTGACATTAAATAATAATTACACCATTTTTTTTATAAAAAAAGTTACTTGTTTTGATTGTTTAACCAATACCCTGAACCCTGAGGACACTGTTTAACATTCTCCATCAATTATATATACAGATCAAACAACTAAATAGTGAATAATTGATAGACCAACAAATTAAATTGGTCGTGTTTAATAAAATCAATGAATCAACGATCAAAATTACTAATAAATACAAAAAGATTTAAGGGTAGAATGATATTTATATTAACAAGAGTAAAATTGACAAAGGAAAATGATAAGTTAAAAGTTCAAAGACTGTTTGATGTATCTTATAAAAAAACATTATTAGCGTCTAAAAAAAACATTATAAGCTAATAAAAAAACTATAAACTCTTCTTCAAGAAAAAAAAAATATAAACTCGTGAAAAAATTATTACCATGCATTTGGTCATATATATGAACGTATAAAATATGCCCTAAAATCGTATGTATGATCTCTTCATGTATGAATATTCAATATTCAATATATGACATTGACAAGTGATGGTCAACTTCTTAGAAAAAAAAAGTGATGGTTAACTTGTGAAACAAGGTGGATCCTTAAAAAAATAAAAGTGAAACAAGGTGAAGACTTCATCCGAGTTAATCGGCATCTCATACCATCTCTCAACAAAGTTAGAAAGAAGACCTTTCGTCTATCATTGTGTACGGGTCGTCCCTGACAATTTGGAGGCTCCGTTGTAATTTCGACAATTTTCATTTAAAATGCATTGAAAAAAAAATTCAACACCGCTTATAGTGACAAACATCTACGTTGTAGTTAAATATACGAGCAATGGTTCAAACATAACTTTTACCTACAGACAAAATGACATTTACCTGTGGAGAATGTATAATTCACAGTAAAACTATTGTATTCCAGACTTTTACCTACAGAAAAAAGACATTTAGCGATAGATTTTGTCCGATACAAGTTTTTTTTTCTTCAACTTTTGAGGCCTTGTTGGAAGGGTCTTGTTGAACTTGCACATGGCCATCCACATCCCTTATTATGTAGTTTCACCATAATTAGGGCCACAAACCAAAAGCAATTCAAGGGGCATATCCTACATATCCATAATTGGTCGTGAGATATCATTTTCCAGACCTTGTTGCTTATATGTTTTATAATTGGTATGCTAGTAGTCAAGGATTTCCAGCCAGGAAAAGCCATGTGATGAGAAATAGGAATGGTGACGTGTTACAACAAACATTTTTGCGTCACAAAGAAGGACAGGGGAAGAAAAGTGCAACAAAAGAAAAGATAGGAAACAATTAGCAAAACCGGTTACTAGATGTGGTTGCGAAGCAAGATGCATAGTCCGAATTGACACAAATTCTAGATGGTGGTTTGTCAAGTTTTTTAATGATTTACATAACCACACAATGATGGTTGAGTCGTTATCAGCTAAGCTACCTGCACAAAGACAAATGAGTGATTTTGAAAAATTTCAAATGACAAGCATGAAGAAAGTTTGTATTAGTACTAAACATACTTACATGTTCTTTGTTAGTCAAGCTGGTGGTTTTAATAAAGTAGGATATGGAACACGAGACATGTATAATGAACAAGTTAAGGAATGACGAGTAAATTTTTCAGACGCCAAACCTGCATTGGGTTATCTTAAAGCCATGAAAGTTAAGGATGATTTGATGTTTTGGAAGCATACAATCGACAAAGAGGGGCATCTAGAACATTTATTTTGGTGTGATGGTGTAAGTCAGAAGGATTTCTCTATATTTGGTGATGTCTTAGCATTTGGTGCAACATACAAAAAGATCAAGTACATGTGCCCAATTGTGGTTTTTTCTGGTGTAAACCCACCACAATAAAAGCATTGTTTCTGCGAGTGAAATTGTTGGAAACGAGACTGAAGATAGTTATGTATGGTTGCTGCAAATTTTTTTGGAAGCAATGAGTAGTAAGTGCATGTGTCGGTAATAACTGATGGCGATTCGGCAATGAGAAGTGCAATTAAAAGAGTATTTTCTACTGCTCATCATAGGCTATGCATGTGGCATTTGTTACGCAATGCAAAAAGCAATGTAAATAATACACAATTTATATACAAGTTTAGGCAATGTATGTTAGGATATTATGAGATTGGTGAGTTTAGAAGAAATTAGGAAAAACTTGTTGTAGATTTCGGTCTGGAGCAGAACAATTGGGTTACGGACTTGTATGACAAGCGGAGGATGCGGGCCACTGCATATATGCATGGGAGTTTTTTTTGCAGATTTTAGAACTACATCTCGATGTGAAGGTTTAATTTGCACTGTGAATTTGGAAAGTATGTTAACTATAAAAAAAAATTATTGGATCTTCTACAACACTTTTTTCATTGGCTGAATTATATGCGATATCGAGAAGTTGAAGCTAATTTTGTTACGAAACACAGAGAACCTGTTCTTCATACACGAATGATGAGTTTTGAGTAATCAGCTGTAGATGTATTCACAAGGGAAATATTTATTCTATTTCGTCCCGTCTTGGAAAGAGCACTTGCATGTAGAGTGATAGGTGTTAGACAAATTGTCGACTCATTTCATTTGTACTGTAAGTGTGTATTGACGCAAAGGTATGTAATGGCGTGTATCGTTTTGTACATCGAGCACATTGTATACCGCTAAACTCTGTCCTTTGAATGTCCTCGTGAGCTTAGCTCAGTTGGTATGGACAATGCATAATAATATGCAAGGTCCGGGGTTCGAACCCTGGCCACCACAAAAAAAAAACTCTGTCCTTTGAATTGGGCTGCCTTTCATGCCATCCACGACTAGCTTGCAGTCTAGTTCAACAGACACGCGAGTATAACCTAAACCAATAAGCCATAGCAACGCTTGCTTCAAACCCCATGCTTCTGCTTCTTGAGGACTCAGTTGGCCAGAACTCCAAATGGCTTGTGCACGGATAAATCTTCCTTTATCGTCTCTAATACACATACCTGCACTAAACATATTAACATCTTTAAAAACAGCTGCGTCAACATTGCATTTCAGCTCGCCAATTGTTGGATTCAGCTCTCCTTGCACCTTGTTGCTTGATTCAGCTCTGTCATTGTATTGCTGTTGCTGCTGTTCTGCTACCGTGTTGTGCTTCTGTGCTGCCACTGTGTTTCTTTGCGTGTTCCTACTTTGTTGTTGCGATGCTCGTCTCTCACCCCCTGCGTTCACCACCATCCATTGATGCAGCTTGTCTTGCGCAATTTAGAAAGCTATCTCAGGCCGTATCTCTTTGTCTTCCCATATTTTGTCATTCCGTCTTTTCCAAATGCACCAAAGGCCTGTCACAAACGCAATCAATTGATCTTGCTCCAGCTGCTCCAACATATGAAAGAACAACGATTTAAAACCATCTGCTGTGCCAAACTCTCCACTGATCATACCCCACAGACTCGCTATTTCCCACACCTCTTGTGCTTTTTGACAACTAAAAAATATGTGCCACTCATTCTCATAGTTGCTCGTGCAATACTCACATTTATCCGTACAATTAACAACTCTTTGTTGAAGCCTTTGCCGTGTTGGTAAACATCCTCTTGCTGCCCTCCATAAGAAAACCTTCATTCTCTGAGGGATTTTCATATTCCAAAGCATCTTCCAATTCCCCTCTACCCGGTACTCACTACTGTCAACAAGATTTTCCATAATATAATGATATCCTGATTTCACACTATACACACCTGTCGCGTCATTTTTCGGAGATCAAGGCTATTTGATTAGCGTTTGACTCACTATTTTATTTCACGACTGAACATTTAATTTTAAGAGAAAAAGGGGAAAAAAAAAGTTCAAAACACCCCTTTGAAAAGATTTTGGGTTCGGGGGTTAGTTACATAAAGGGAAGGTGTTAGCACCCTTTATGTCCGTAGTACTCTACGGGAACCTCTTGGTTTTATTTAACGTTT
>Ga0228710_1002225_pt1 | contig 30364 bp, 17 predicted proteins | sample MedpolnodulmetaG_FD_177995 | JGI IMG/M metagenome (GOLD analysis project Ga0228710, IMG submission 177995) | Root nodule microbial communities from Medicago polymorpha collected in Santa Monica, California, United States - pink nodules | ecosystem: Host-associated > Plants > Roots > Nodule...
CATAACGTTGTATGTTACATAAAGTTTGATGAATGTATATTTGTTATATTAAGTTTGATGAATGCCTAAGTTTATTTTGTGATATGTTACTTGCATTTTGGTGTTGTATATAATGTGAGGGTTAGATCCATTGTTCAATGTCTTAGGTTGTTTTTACTGTTAAAGTATATAGTTTTGATGAAATGCCTAAATTATTGTTTTTTTTATTTTGTTTTTGCACAGATATGTCTGGGGCGGAAGACGAGGAGCAACGACGTATTAAAGAGGCTAGGATGCGCAAAGGTAAACAAGCGACTACCGCTAGCCATCGGAAGGAGAGGCAAGAGCAAAACCCGTATGTCCCAAAGACCCGAAAACGTAGGGACGCGAGGCTAGGTGGTGAGTGTTGACAGTCACATATGGATTACTCCCAGGTGGTTGATCCGACACAAGCGCAAGAGTATACCGGGTATGCGGAGGGATTTGATGGATATGATTGGATGGAGGAGGACTCTATGTTTAATCAGCCGGGGGAGGAGGCATCTCAGTATTTTAGGACAAAGGAGGTGGCAGAGGCCGATGATGATGAGGCCGAGGATGTTGAGGCAGAAGATGACGACAGTCATGTGCATGCGGCTGCGCTTGAGCCTGACTGAGCCCGAGCCTGGCCAACGTCGTGACCGTGATGAGGTGGCACATGACGTGCCAATTGTAGGGCCTTCCTTTCCTGGAGGACTTCAGACCACAACATTATTTTCCAACTACGCAAAGCACGTGGTGATCCCTCTCTAGGTGAACGATAGAAATGTGAGTGCTTTAATTCTTTAAATTCTTTAATTTTTTTATTAAATGTTAAATTCTTTAGTGATTTAAATGTTAAAATGTTTTATTAAATTCTTTAGTGATTTAAATGTTAAAATGTTTTATTAAATGTTAATAGTTTTAGGTTATTTAGTTATTAAGTATTAAATGTTAGTGATTTAGTTTTATGTGATTTAAAGTGATTAAAATTTGTAGTGATAATGTCTTAATTAATTTGATTTTTAGATGTGGTATGATCAGGAGTATCATAGTGTAAATTCAGAGAGAAAGGTGAGAGAGCTTTCTAAGCCAGAGGAGACTTTGAGGTGGTTTTGGGATCCAGTGGAGGCGTCTGGCTTACATGATCTGATATACACCGGGTATTCGAGTGTGACCCATGCCATGATATGTGCTCTCTGTAAGAGGTGGCACACAGAGACCATTAGTTTTCATTTACCTGTGGGGGAGATGACAATCACTTTGGACGATGTGTCTAATCTCCTCCACCTTCCTATTGAGGGCCGCATGCTGGACCATGACGTGGTAGTGGATCGGGTACATGGGATTACAGAGATGACTAGGTTGTTGGGTATGTTAGATGCTGCTGCCCGTGCTACGTCAAAGAGTGAGTATGGTGCTCATATTAGTTATCCCACACTGAAACGGCTTTATGAGGATCACCTGATAGTAGCTAGACGACTGGACGACCCACAGATGAGGGAGAAGCTGCCGGAGAGGGATAGGAGGAGGCAGTGGTGTGTGTGAGGAGTTTTCTTCTATATCTCGTCGGTAGTGCGTTGTTGATGTAAGATTTTTACATGTCATATTACTATTTACACGTGACTATATTAGTATCGTCTCCTCAGGGAATAGCGTATGTCAAAAGCATTTTAACGACATTTATCATGTTAAGTGGTTGAGTTTAAATGTTTGTTTGTGTAAAACTATTTAAACTATTTGGCATAAAAATAAATAGAGACGAGATAGGGCCATTTCGCTTGGGGTTAGAGTTAATCAACCAAGCGTAACAACTGCAATCTCACGATCAAATAACAGATTCTAGCTTTTTAAACGATATTATCACAATCACTCAACAACATTATTCATGTCTAAATAATGTCATGATTTCAATCGTTATTTATGTCTAAATAACTTCATGAGTTCAATCATATCGTTTAATCGACGATTTCTCAATCTATTAAACGATCCAATAGCATTAAGTTCTTGATTACAAAGTGATTATCAAAACTTAAACTCTATGTCTAGAATAAAAACTTTGATAAATTATTATTCTAACCCTAAATTCAAAAGTGTTTTTCAATAACATTTCAAATATTAAATAAAGCATTAAACATAAGAATAATAACAATATTGAATAAATAAGCTAGAATCTTATGTTAAATGATCAAAGATTACATAATAACTTGTTTGAATACCTCAAAACCCACAAGGGTAGATGTAGCTACATATATCTATGAAAGCTTTGCAAAAGATTGAAGAAAGATGAAGATTCCATGCTAAGATTCATGATGTCTCAACAAATCTTGGGAAGAATCTACTCCTTACACCCTTGCTTTGTGTTTCTCTCAATAGAAATGCCATACTCTCTCTAAAACTAGAAAAATGAATAAAACAGTGAAAAGATCCCTTGGAAAGAGAAAGCTATTTATATGGGCTGGATTCGGGCAAACTCGCTTCAAGCGAGCTGAAGTCACTTAAGTGTGTTGCCAGGAAATTCCTCTTTGTACATTGGAAAGCTGCCACATGGACCTTATCCACTGAATTTGCTGAATCTCACTTTAAGTGCGTTGGAAGCGAGTTTCCTTTTGCTCTCGGCACAAAACACGATTAAGCAAGATGAAGTCGTTTAAAGCGAGTTGCCTTCATTCTTCAGAAGTCAGCTGGAAGCGTGCTAAAAGCGAGATGGGCTTGTGCTCTCTGGAACTTTCTCACTTAAGCGAGCTGAAGTCGCTTTAAGCGAGTTGACCTCTCTTCAAAGCGATCTGGAAGCGATCTTAGAGCGAGATGAGGTGGTTCTCTCTAGAACTTTCTCGCTTAAGCGAGCTGAAGTCGCTTCAAGCGAGTTGACCTTGGCTCAGAAGGTAGTTTCTTGGTCCTTGCTTGTCATTTCCTGCACAAATTGAGTAAAGTAAGGCATGTAAAGCATAAATTGTAAAATTACAACAAATGATTGTTTTTCCTTAGATAATTTGCAAAACAAGTCACTAAAATACCTATTTTAACACATGAAAGATATTACTTTTGAGCACTTATCAATTGTTCACTAACAAAACTAACAGACACATCGACTTGATATATCTTAATTGTATGGTGGACTTGAATGCTATTGGGAGTGGGTCATGGGGAGGGATGATCTTAGCTTACTTGTATGATTATCTTGATGATTATGTTCGTCTACGTAACAAGACGATGGCTGGATGTGTGACCCTTCTTATGGTAATAATTTAATATTTTATTCTAAGTTCGTCTACATTTATTTAAGATTTTATTTTAATATTTTTCTGAAGTTTTTATAATTTATTTATCATTTTGTTATATTTATTTAGGATATAATTCGAATATTTATTTTTGTGTATTATTTTTTTTGCAGGGATGGATTTTGGAGCATTTGCCAGGTCTGTACTCAAGGAAGCATAACAAGAGCTGGAAGCCGGAGAGACCATGTGCCGGGAGATGGCTTACTACCATAGGGCATACAACTGTGCACCATTACCGCTGACTCCTGGATCGCTTAGAGGTGGATGACGTGAAGTGGTCTACATATGATGATCACAGAGCGGTGCACCCTTTTCCGCTTATTTGCACTTACTTGGAATGGCTGATGTGCGGGGAGGAGAGTGTGTACCGTCATTTACCTGAGCGGGTTAAGAGGCAGTTTAGGTTTGTACATGACGTCCCCAGACATCCGTCAGATGTCCCTGAGATTCATGTGGATATGCTGGCTAATGTGTTTAGAGACCCCCGTCCGTGGTTCTATAATGATTAGGGACAGAGGTGTGATATAACATGGGAGTATCAGCCTGGCTACATAGCTTGGTATGCCAAAGTCTCTCACCCTCGGATTATCCCACCTGATGAAGAATCTCCTCCCAGGCCGGCGAACCGGGAGCAACTTATAGAGGAGGAGCATGCTAGAGAGATACCTGACACATTGACGATCATCAAGGATATCGTGCAGATATCATATAATGATGTGGCCATGAGTGCCACCATGACTAAAGAGGAGCTGGTGCAGGAGATGATCCAGATTGGCAGTACTACTTGCCCTGCCCTTTTGTATCGGATTGCCAGGCAGCGCAAGGGGCATAGACAGCAAGGTTGGTTATCAGTAGGTTTTTATTTATACATTTTGACTATGGTGATGATGATGTAATATTATGACATTTTTGTATCTTTTATATTATTTCTTGTGTTTTATTTTTATCATGTTAAAATTAGTTTTACTTTTTATATGTTTTAGAATTGATGAATTTGAAATTGGATGAAAATGAGTGAAAAAATGTGTTCAAAATATTATCTATAAACATGTTCAAATGTGGGGAAAATGGGAAGGAGAAATCAGCTGGAATTTGAACCAGGAACGCAGCAGCAGTTAACTAACCATGGCTTTAGTGGTAGTTAACTACCATTGACATCAGCAGTAGTTAACTGTTGCCGGATTAGCCAACGGTAGTTAACTACCTATGGGGGCAAATTGGTATTTTCCATGTGTTATTAGGAAGCTCTTGATGTCAGAAAAACAATTTTCATATGCAAAATAGTTAAGTGGGCTTGGAGCAGAATGGTAACTTTAGTTTCAAGGCCCAATTCCAAAATATAGACTATACACTCATATATGGAAGATTTGAGTAATTATGCAGCCTAATAAGTTTGGACTGAAGAAAAAGGGAATCAATGTCGTATCCACACAAAGTAGTAAATATACAAAGTTAGGTTACTCTTTCAAAAAAGAAAAAAAAGTTAGGTTATAACACTATGTTTTCTTGTAACTCTGCTAATAACTTGAATGTTTCACCCTCAATAAAATACTAGTAATATTAATATTTGCCGTTTACTTTTTTGAAATTGAATGAAAACACAAAACAAGTGAAAAGTGAAAATCATTGGTTATATTACATTATTTGTGTCAATTATGTTGCTGCCATTATTATTGTTGTAGCATTATATTATTGTATTATGTGATAGAAATTATGACGTGATTTACTGACAAGTTTTTCTCTTTTCATGTATTTGAAGTACGTTTGGATTATATAATCCAAAATTTCTCAAAACCGTTTTAGATTATGTAATTCGAATATCGGCAAAATGGTAATATAAAGAGCGCGTGAGAGGTGTGTGTAGGATGGAAAATGAAATCCTCATACTTTTATACTTTTGTTGTAAGAATGAAAGAAATCCTCATATTTTTACAAATGATGGGCCTAAACAACGGCCTTCATTTTTTGAGAATTGTTCTTCTTACTTTTATTTTTGCTCCCACACATCGCTAAAATAACAAAATACCCCCATGACAGTAAACTGTCGCTCGACAGGTTTTGTTGTGAAGCCAACAACAATTAACCGTCGTAGGGGGTATTTTAGTATTTTCACGGTGTGAAGAACAAAATACCCCCATGACAGTAAACTGCCGCTCGACAGATGTTGTTGTGGAGCGAGCAACAATTAACTGGTGTTGGGGTATTTTGGTATTTTTGTATTGTGTGAAGAAACAAAATGAAAGTGAAAATAGTTGCTTTCACATTTTGTTTTAGGGGAAACAATAGGCTAACTTCATGAATGTGCCTTATTTGGATATATTTTAGATTTTTATTTATTAAAATAAAACAACATAATACAACTATATCATAAGGATGAATATTTACTATGAATGACAATTATATTAGTTTTATTTTTTTAGAAAAATCCGATTAAAATTGGGTGTCAACAACCATTCAAATGCAATGCCAATGAATGGTAGGGTAGATTCTTGTTAATATTAGAGGTATTTTTGAAAGAAAGTATTTTGTAAAAATGAATAGCGTAAAAAGCAATAATACCCTAAACAGAAGAACAATGCATGTACTATGTTTGGTGGTAAAGTGCATAAAATTCCTCATCACATGTATTATTATTACTGACCTCAACCTAACCCATATTTAATGGACTTATTCAAAAAGCCATGTCATGTCCATGTAGTGTTAGAGTCAAGTATAAGCACACGAGGTTTGTCTTTACTTTCCCTTCAAGATGACGCAGCAAAATGAAGTACTAAATTCAATAGCATCATTGAAGGGAAGCTAAGCACAATCATAATATCTTAACTTCTCATGTAGTGCATTATTTGTTCCTTCTAGCCATCATAATTTGGCAGTTGAAGTGGCCTGCAATTCAATTACCTAGCTAATCTGCAGTTTTATACAATAATTGCAAATATGAAAATGGAGTTTATTTTAATTAACAAAAATGCTAATCTCATGAAAGAAATAATTTCTAGAATTACTATATTGTTTATTTCATTTTAAATTGAAAAGTAAACAAATATGAATCTGGTTGGAATTTGAATTACTATGAGGGAGAGTTTATTTATTTTTTTGGTTACAATTGTGAAATATAATAGAAATAATGTGATGAAGGTAGTTGGTTAATATTATGTTTTGGTGTACCTACAATTCTGAGTGAACGTACAAAGGTCAATTTGCGAAATTGAAATGTGAACTTAGTATATGTTTAGAATTTTTCTGCCGTAATTTTTTGAATTTACTGGTTTAATATAAATTTTTACTATATGATTCTGGTGTTTCCATCCACATACTTAGAAACATGAGTCATATATTATTCATGCATAAATTTGTCTTCGTACCTTTGTCTGCTTTTGTGTGTGCCTAGTCACCCTATTGACAAAGATTCCGTAGATTGCGGAATTGCGTGGTAAATTATGGACTAATAATCCATTCACCAAAACTTCTACAATAGGTTTCATCATCTCTTTGAAGAGTTTCACCAAATAAAGAAAATCCCTTTGAAGAGTTTCTTATAAAATAAATAAATAAATATATGAGTTTAGGCCAATGTAAAATGTTTTATATATTTACATATGGATGAGTTTTAAAATGAACTAACTTCATAAATGATTTACCGTAGAACAATACTTAAAATTATTAGATCAATTTCAAGCACAATTGATGATACTATTATAAAAATAAAAACTTACTATATTTCTTACTTCTAATAAAGATGGTTACTTGATTAATGTCGATTTAATATAAGTTGCATATTCATATTTTGTTGTTTTAATCAAACTAGTTGTCATTGTTTCAATCGTGAAAATAATAAGAACCATTAACATCTATTATCAAGAGACTACAAATATCATCGTAGGAGTTTTAAACATTATTAAGTACTAGTCCACAATGGACTACTTACAAAATGATGCTTATTAGAATTTCTCTTACAAAATTGGGGTTTAATAACTTGTCATAATAAGTGATTAATAACTTGTCATAATTGCGGTTTAAACCCGACTCCTCCAGTTGCATGTGTGAGTTTCTAATGGCTTTACCATTTCAGCTATCTAAAAAACACCGTATAAACTCAACGTAGAAATAAATGATCAAATTGCTAAATTGATTAAATACTCCTAACAACTATTGATGTTATGTGAACCTAATTAAAGAAAGAGTCATGCTAACAAGCGTGTGATGTTATGTGAACAAAATTAAAGAAAGAGTCATGCTAACAAGTATCTAAGGGAATACATATAACAACTCTTTATATGGTCACATGATCCATCTTTCAACCTTTTTATGTTGTAATAATAATTTCCTAAATATTTTTTTAATATTACTCCTCTGATCCTATCTAAGAGATGTTTGAGTCAACAAAAAATGATGTATTTAGTCCAATTTTTAACCAGTTACAACATTTTTTGTTGACTCAACTTTCTTTTCTAATTAAATATGATCGGAGGGAATATTATTTAAGATATCTGCTTGAAAACTGATGAGTATTCTCAATATATCTTCTTACACTCAAGGATATCAATTTTGGTGTGTGGATGGTCTAAATTAGTACACTTTAATATCATATTAAGATTTTATATTAGATATAATTCTTCCTACAAAATTAATTTATAAGATGACAAATGTTACTCTATTAATTTTTCATAGATTGAGTTTCTCCCAAGAAATATATATTTCCGGAGTTAAGATCTTCTCCATTTATTATTCTATCCATTTCATCTATTTGGAGAGATATAGACACAAAAAAAATTTAAAAAAGTAATTAATGATGGTGGAACCCACTTAATAGTGGGACCCACTATCTATTTTATGTGTCTATCTCTCTCCAAATTGCATACTCCATTTATTGCATACTCCAAATTGCATACTCCGTAAACATCAAATTGTTTGTTATTTTTTTCTCTGTATATTTGTCATAGAATATCAAAGAAACGAATGTAATTTTTTTTTACCAAAGTAATGAATGTATTAGAATATTAAGAAATATGAAATATTTTTAACCCCTAAAATAAATTTCCTATTTTTCTCTAATCAAGCAACCTAACCAATTCTCCTATAGTATAGTCTATGACATGAATGGTGGTCCCTGGTCCCTCCCTATTCAATAATTTCATGACAGAATTTTAGTTCAACAAAAGTGCCTCTTCTCTTCAATTTCCAAAATTTATTTTCCATCATGTCAAACTTGTAAATGTCACTGCTTACTTTTCTGTCAGGTGAAGGGACAAAAAATTTACTACATAAATCTAAAGATCAACCTAACAACTACGATCATAGTTCAAATGATGTTGGCGATGTGTGCAGATAATCAACTCTTAGTTGTTATTTTTTTTTATAATGTAATCAATATGAAGAGAATCATTGATGCAACGGTAAATGTGTTGTCACGTGACTGAATTAAGTTCAGGAAACAAACTCTTGTGTAAAAAAACACGGTAAGACTGCGTACGATACACCAATTGATAGCACCCTTTCCTGGATACTGCGTATGCGAGAGCTTTATGCACATGACTTTTTATTCATTTTTTAATGTAGTCAATCTTAGTAAACCATTCCACAATCTATATATTGACATTCCATCTCCTCTTTCCTTTTTAAGTTGTTTCCTCCTTATTTATATGCTCTCACAACAAAAGTCTTTTTCAAAATTGATTCTTCTATAACCTGATTTTCTCAAATAGGTTCACCAAATGAAAACCACAATGGCAAGAATAAGTCCATTGTGGTTCATGCTTCTGATCATGCCTTGTTTCTTTGTAACTCATGCTTATAAAGTTAAGTTACCTTTAAGGACTATTTCTGGAGGCACTCATCGTGATGCAATGCTTCAATTGACTGCATTCAAAGCCTCTTTAACCAAACATGATTCTATTGCTTCACCACCATCATCACTCTCACCCTCTCCTAGCCCTTCTCCTATGCCATCACAGGTAACTTATCAATCATGCTTATAAATTTTAATTCCCTTCAAATATGTCATTAGTTAAACATAGTTTTAAATTGTGGTCAAGGTATTAAATGCGGTCGCTGGTTTGGTTATGCTACAAACCTTTATATTGTAGAAAAATATGGATTATACAGTCGAAAATGCAATCGACTTCACAATCATTTATATTTTAGAATTTTGATGTTAATGCAGGATCTGAAGAAATCACATGAGTACCTTGTGACATCATATGGTGCTGATCCAACAGGAAATTCAGATAGCACTGAAGCCCTTCTTGCAGCCATAGCAGATGCTGCAAAAGGTCCAAGTAAAGGGTTTTTGATGAATGGCATAATTGACCTTGGAGGTGCTCAGATTAATCTTCAAGGTGGAAGTTACTTGATCAGCAAACCTTTGCATTTTCCAGGGGCTGGTGTTGGAAATCTCATGGTATGTTTGCAAAAACCATTCTTAGTAAATTATTAGGTCAATGATCTAGAATATGAAAAGACATGTCTACCTTCATAAAGTTTTTACAGCGACGCAGTAATTTTGTTAAAATTTTAAAATGTAGTTTTTATCATCATGATTTTGTCCAACTTACTTTCAATCCAAACATATATGTTTGAAATTGCAGTAAGTTTGACAAAATTATCAACACTATAATTTTGTTGAAGCTTCATAATTTACTTTTTTGTAAAAACCACTATGGTATACCATGATTTTGTCAATCTCACTTTCAATCGAAACATGCTAATAGTATTATAAGAGAGAGACAGAGAAACCTTTTCTAGACAAATGACTTTTTATGCATTCTTAGAGGTAAAATACACTGTTTTTTTTCTTTCTTTTTTTCTTGAGTCAATATAAGTCAAGTCATCCAAAAGACATCAAATTTGACATCTAACTTTAATTTTATTTTTGTGAATTTGATGTTAACAGATACATGGAGGAACAATAAAAGCCTCAAACAATTTTCCATCAAACAAAAATCTAATTGATTTGTCAAATTTTGGTTCAACCTCACCCTCCTACAATTATGAGTACATAACACTCAGGGATCTCTTTCTAGACTCAAACTTCAAAGGTGGAGGAATTTCAATCACAAATTCACTAAGAATCAACATAGACAATTGTTACATCACACATTTTAATACAAATGGAATTTTAGTCCAAAGTGGACATGAAACATACATTAGAAACACTTTCATTGGTCAACACATAACTGCAGGAGGTGACAAAAATGAAAGAAAATTTTCAGGCATTGGAATTAGTCTTCAAGGGAATGATAATGCAATTACAGATGTTGTGATTTTTTCTGCTGCTATTGGAATTTTGATTACTGGTCAAGCTAACACAATTTCTGGTGTACATTGTTATAATAAAGCTAGTGGATTTGGTGGTACAGGAATTTATTTGAAACTACCAGGTAATTTTTAATTATTTGATTATTTATATTAAAGTTAAGGATTACATATATTTTTTAGGGGTGGCAAAACGGGCCCAACCCGTCAGGCCGGCCCGTTTAGCCCGTTGTTTTTGGCAGGCTAAGTCGAAGTTTTAAACTCGCTTTCTATAGTTAGCTCGCCCTGCTTAACTATTAAAAAAACTAGGCGGGGCAGACCGAACCGCTTAAAGCATAACATGGTATATATGCTGGAACTAAAATCATTTTTAAACCTAAAGTTAATTGTTATCTTTAAACTACTACATGAATTTATTCTATGTATAATTTTTGTTCAATAGGTTTAACACAAACAAGGATTGTAAATTCTTACATGGATTACACAAACATTGTTGCTGAAGATCCTGTTCAACTTCACATTTCAAGTAGTTTCTTCCTTGGTGATGCAAAGATTGTTCTAAAATCAATCAAAGGCATTGTTAATGGTCTCAACATTGTTGACAACATGTTCTCTGGATCAAATCATGGTGTTGAAATTGTGAAACTAGACACATCAATTAGTCCTTTTAAACAAATTGAACAAGTTTTTGTTGCTAGAAATGTTGTGAATGGTATGAATTTAAAGGCTACTTCAGCAATGATATCTTTGCATGGAAATGGAACATCATGGATTGCTGATTTTAACAAAATTTTGATTTTTCCTAACCTTATTAGAAATGTTCAATATTCTTTAAGTACTAGTGGTAATACATTTCCTAATCATGCTCTTAGAAATGTGTCTCATAATTTTGTTGTGATTGAAACAAGTGAGGCTGTGACTGCAAATGTTTTTGTCAAAGTGGATCAAGGTATTACAAGTTGAAGAAATTTTGATGGTTGTGGCTAGGAAATTGGTTCATCAAGTATTTTGATTCAAGAGGGAATTGCACACTTCTTGGTAGTGGATTTTTTTCTTCCTTTTCTTTGGATAACATTACATATAATTTTTTGGATACTATAGGACTTTTAGATTTTTTTTTTATGTTTGAAAGTTACTACATGCATTTTTTGGTGATAGTAGCTTTTTTTTTATGAAAAGTTATTACATACATTACAACGTAAAGAGTGAAAAATAATATATTATTTTTGAATAATTTTTTAATTAGATTCTGAAGGGTAATTTTTGAATAGCGATTCATTATTCTATCTTGTTAATTTCGTACCCGGTCTCATTTAAGAGTAAGATTTACAATAGACATATAAAATATGATAAAATAAGATCATTGATTTATCATATCTTATTGACTCACTAAACATAAGATTAATGAAGATAAAATATGATGTTTACCATATCATATCTCTCTAAAAATGGCCATCAAATCGTACCCTTAATACTTAACTTTGTGGGAGACATTGAGTTCACCTTAGAAGATTTGGTCAAAGTATGTTAGCACCCCTTACCATAATTAAGACAAGATTACGTGAGTTTACATCAGCTAGCTCTTGTGAAATTAAGGCTACTAAAATTCTGTGATTGAAAAGTTGCACAACTTTAATTTTCTCCTTCAATACAATTTTTTAGTTTCCCAAATGAGGAGGGATTAGTATTATGAAGAAAAGTTAACCCTTAAAACTCTCCCCTTCCATTTTCCTGTGTTTCTTCAACTTACTCATCCTTTTCTTCTCAAACCTTCTCCCCAAACTCGCAAACAAAACCCAAGGAGTTTAAACAGATATTAAGGACACACGTTGAAAGAGTTTAAGAAGGAGATCCAAAATTTGATTTTGAGGTGCTAACATTTCTTCTCCCCTTCTAATTAATAAATTAATATACACCAACAACTAACATTTACCTAGAAAAAGAAATATTCTTTTCAAATTAGGACCACTTTTTTTAGCATATAAATTACGGTCAATTTTATCTTTTTGGGGGGACGATCACTTTTATCTATTAATCGACAATTGTGCCAAATCAAAGGTGGAAATGTAACCAAATTGTGCATTGAACTTGTTGCTATAAATTAAAACTCTCGTCAGCATGGAGTAGGATTGTTAGATTAGTTATTATGATAAATGGATTGTTGGATTGTCTTGTATTTGTAAAATTTTAATTTTATTACAACTCCAACTCATGATTTTTAGTTTTTTTTTTGTCGGGATTCGAATCCCGAACCTTGCATATTTTATGCATTATTCATACCAACTGAGTTAAGTTTACCAGGACTCATGATTTTTAGTTGAAACAACTAGCAATATTACAGCCGAGTCCTTGCGCTAAGTTATCTTCGTTTTTTTTTCTTTTTAAACTGGGTATCCTCCGCACGCAACTGCGGAGACTAATCCTTCGAGCATTGCGGAATTCAAATGGGCGGCAAGTTCTCCCTAAGAGTTTTAACGTTGTTGTATGTTCAAAGCTGTATTCAAACCCGTAACCTTGGTTAAGTTAGAAGAGACCCGTGACATCTCATCTAAGCGCTATTGGGTAAGTTATATTCAGTTTTTTTTTTTACACTTTAGGCAGCTTTGTTGCTCAAAACAAGTAAAATATACCATCGAAAAAGATATCTTCTCATAATAAAAAAAATAAAAATGAAAAAGTACACCATCAAAAGATATACTTTGATAAATATGGGGTCTCACAGCAACATGCGGCCTCATAGTGTTGGGTCAGAGGGAAGTTTGAGGAACCATCCTCATTATATTCAACCTTAGTGAAAGAGACACAACACTTTTATCAAAAACTTTAGAGACAATAAATTTATGGGTTTTCTCATTTATAAAATATTCAACCTCTATTTTGCTAATTAATGTAAGACTCTTAACTCACACATCCTACACAAAATATAACAATAATGTAATGTCTCCACTCTTATTTACGTTAATGTAGAAGTTTTCTTTATGCATTACATCAGTTGAAATTGGAATTATTCATAATAAATTAGTCTTACCTAATGTGCCCGTTTTTCTTATGATAGTTGCGTGTATATATCAGCTTTTGCATCTGGTTGATTTTGTTAGGTACATTTACCTGCTGCATGTATTCTTTGCGTCTAGTATTAACGTGTGTTTGCTTGTGCGATGACAATAATTGATTTTGATGAAAAGCGAGTTGAATGTAAAGTGATTTATGTTTGAATATAACTAGAGTAAAAATGATTTGTATAAAAAATGTTGTTTGGAAGGTCATTAACCACTTGAAACTAATCACTTGGTTAAACAAATATTTGGATTAAGTTCTTATTTTAAAATTGTGAAAAAATTATTGGGAATGTGATATTTAAACAAAATATTTAACCAAGTGTTAAAAGTTAAAAAGAAAAAAATAGCATTACTTGTCAATTTAATCTAGAATCTTTTTTTGTTAAGAATTGTTTTACCCAAAAATTGAATTCAAGTTCTTCCAAACAATTTATCCTTGTCCTTGTTAACAATTTGAGTACAATCACTTGATTAATTTAATAGAGTATCGTTGCTCTAATAATAACATTATTTTGCATAATGGGAAATAATAACACTGTTCCTTTTAAAAAAAAATAACATTCTTAAGTTGGTCATGGCAATTAAACGACAATTTTGCAATACCGACAATGACCCAAAAGTATTTTTAAAGAAAACAAATATTTTGAAAAACCGAATTTTTGAAATAAAAACAATATAAAATAAAATAAGTTAAAATTCAAAAGGGTTAATAAGATTTCTTTTTGTTAATTTTTTAAAGAAAAGGGTTGGATGATTAGGTGTAGGGTGTATGAAATATTTTCTTCCTTGAAGTTTTGCACTTAAAGCAATTTAGGCCCATTAGGTTTCTACACCATAAGCCCAGAACGGGTCCATATAATTCAGACAGCTAGATATTTTTCAAATCTATTCTTTTTTTTCTTTGGTACAAATTTTTCAAATTTATTCTAGGTCGTGAGAAAAATTAAAGTAACACTTCTTTGAAAAAAAGAAAAATTAAAGTAACACTTACATGTGACTTACTACCTACTTTCATAAGTTATAAACAAAAAGTTGAATTGGTTGATATTGAAATGGTTAATGTCGACCGTTGATATATATGATCTTTTTTGGTGAAAGTTGATATATATATATATATATATATATATATATATATATATATATATATATATATGATCTTATATTAATACATATTGAGAAGATGTATTATTTGCATTCTAAAATACATCGATGCTTGCAGGTAATGCTAAGGTAAGTTGGTCTAATTGATAATGATTTAACTCTTATCTTACAAGAACCCAAATTTAACATTGTGGATGTGAGAATTTGATTGGTTGATAAAGATTCAACTCAAATCTTACAAGAATCTGCAATTGAAAAACAAAAACACTCATGACCAATTTAATAAAATTATTTTCTTTTTGGTACAATGTTATTTTATTTTTTGATTCAAAATAATGTTATTATTTTTTTTATGAGGAAATGTTATTATTAGAAAGCCTTAAAAAAATGTTATTATTATTACTTTAGTAATATGTTCACACTTATAAAGAACACCATAATAGTTCATAAGTTCTAATTCAACTAGTAAAAATGTTGAAATATTTAGGTTGAACGTTATGACAAAGGTTCGAACCCCAACTCCTCTACTTATGCGTGTCAGTTACTATTGACTTTATCATTTCGTCTATCTATCAAAAGAGAAAGAAAAAAAAATAGTTATAAGCAATAGTGTACCACTGCAAGATTAATTTTTTTATGAAGTAAACAATAGTTCATGATGAGAAATTTGTTCGCCTCTTTTAAGGTCACAAATACTTTTAGAAATTGATTTTTGTAGGGTTTTAGAAATTAGTTTGTTGTGCACAAGAATACTTTCATTTAAAAAAAAAAATATAGGCTAGATAACACAAAGGTAAAATTGCAAAAAGTAGAAAATCCAAAAGCCACCAAAAGTATAGAAGGAAGGAGCCCTTGAAAATGCCACATTACCAAATTATTGAGCTACTGGTTGTCAAGAACCACACCTTAACCTTATCCCATTGTGAGAGCAACTACCAATCAAGTCCCTTCATATACAAAATGAGTACAAGAACCATATCATCAACTCATTAATAATAAATAAACATTATACAAAATATCCCCCTAACCCATTTCATTTTCATCATATTATTTTCAAATGTTTAAAATAGATTAAAATTTATGATGTATAGGCCTTTCCAAAGAAGACTAATGATAATAGGACAAGTCAATGCATATGCTTTCCCCACAATAATACAAACATAAAAAAAAATCTATAATGTTAACAGCCTAACATACACTCTTATTGTTGGATTTATATAGAAGATTCCTTCCTTATGCCAATATTGATTATTCCGGTGACTAAGAATTCAACTCAAATTTCACAAATAACTTGATTTAAAATTTCGTAGTTGAAGTGAGAATCACATTAATGGAGAATATATATGTATTTCCTCTGGTCCTATTTATAATAGAAATTTTGATCAACAAAAGTTAATGTATCCGATAAAAAAATTGGATCAAATACATCTATTTTTGCTGACTCAAATATCTCTTATAAATAAAAACATAGTGAATATCTTTGTTAATGATCCATATGTCTTAAGACTTTATTGATATGATGAGTTCCTGGACCCAACTCACTTATATTTTTAATTATGTATAAAAAAAAGATTATTTCATTATTTTATCAATATTTTATTACAAATACAATACAACTTGTTGGTGCTATTCAAGTGAACCACCAAAAGTCTTTTTTCTTGGTGAGAAGAAAAAGTTAAGTTCCAAAGAAGGAAATGATGAACAAGGGTGTTTCACTATTGTTCCTTATCTTATTGATCCAATTACATCTAAGCAAAACAACATCATTGAAGATAAAAGGTTGTACCTCAGAGGATTGTCTGATCAACAATGATTTGGAATCAGAAGAATATTCTATGAGTTCTCATGCAGCAAGAATGCTTTTGGATTTGAGTCAAACACAAACTGGTAGAACTGGTAACAACAATGGTGCTGCTGTTAACTGTCCTGTACATCAAGGCTATCGTACTTGCTTGCCTTCTCAAAATGGAGGTGGACCTAACAATAGGTGTGGTACTTATAATAGAGTTTGCTAAGAATATTATATCTTGATTTCCTTTTCATTAATTCAAGATATTGGAATAATATTGGACATGTTTCCATATTTGTGTTTATATATATGTGATTGTGTAATGAAATTTTAATGTGAAGATGTAATTGTTATTAGTTATTTAAAGTTTTATATTAATTATTATCTGTGAATTTTTGTTGATGTGAATAATTCCATGTGAGATGGAAAAGATTGTGAGTAATTCAACTCTTTTTGTTATTAATTGGATTGGTATATGCTACAACACATGTTTCTCTGGTTTGAATGAATATCTTTTCATACATATTAGATTAATTTTTGCATATTATGTTTTTTGTTCAAAATTAAATTATATCTTTCCATATGGCATTTCTGATTGATCTAGTTCAGAAAATATTGAGAATAAAAAATTGAACTTTTGTTGAACAACTAGAATTCAGACTAGTATCTAAAAAGTGGTTCTTATATTAAGTTTTTCTTTTTGAATAAATAGGATGTCTGGGGTTCAATCCCCGACCCCTGCATGCATTCTACAGTGTCCCTACCAACTGTTTTACTGTCTCAAGATATAAATTGTAGAGTGACTTCAACTTCCAACCTCTGTTTTGATTTGATCTCTTAAATCTTAATAATGTTTTGCTCAGCAATTAATAAAAATATAGACTAAATTCAAATTAAAATGAGACTACTGTAACGATGATATACATTTATGTCGCTTTTAACAAAATCAATCACATGTCATTGTTATTACAACAATAATAACAATGCAGAAAGTCACCATGATGATACCGAATGAGACCTCCAAGCCCCCAACGCTTGAAAAGACACTACCATCCACCAATTCAAACATACCCGTCGTTAAAAAAAGGAGCAAGCAGGTTTTATTGTTAGGAATCAAATGTTAACCTTAGAGACAAAGGCCATGGTGAATGAACTCATTGAATCCAATACTACACAAAATGGAAAAGAGATTTAGTCTTTACCTGTTTCAACTGCTATGCAGCTCAAATAGAAACAACTTTTTCAATTCTCCTACCTGAGTTTAAATGGCCACATCTAAAAAAATCACAAACTTTGTGTTGTTTGAAAGGGCACTCCCCATCAATTTATATTGTCAGAAAGTGTACTTCCGGACACATGGTTTCTTTAAGTAGCGAGGGCGAGGAAAAAATAGTGTCCATTCAAAATTGTTAATACTCCCATGGCTTCAAGAAATTGAGCTTATTTCTCATTGGGAGAAAAACAGTTGATTAATCAATTTGAAACTAAGAAACAATATCCATATATAATGCATTCGAGTTTGACATAATATGCCACTTTTAATCATATTGGGGATAAGCTAGCAGCTGATTTCCAGTTTTAGAATTGAGAATCATTTCGACTACTCTGGCTCCTAAAAATATGTTAGAAATTAGTTAATGTGGTGAGGGACGTCTCTCGCTTATAAACTTAGGTTTAAGAAATATCTCATCTAATGTGAGACTCTCAACAGTCTGGTAAAGGATCCTCCTGAAGGTCTCAGGTTAGATTGTCCTAAGGTCTCAGGTTAAAAAAAAAAGACTAATGCACAAAAACTACTAGTTGATTATAGAAAATAGTACATAATCATAGAAACTACTAGTTGATTAATCAAATTGTCAAGAACATGTGGCTGCATGTTGGTTAAAAATAAATGTTGTTGCAAGATGTTTAAGCAAATGAAATGAGCTTGAGCAAGATAATCATTAGTATGAGACTGACGTTCTGGAAAAAATCACAAATCAGAGTTTTTATTTGGGAGCCATATATCCTATCATTCAGGACCATATTTTGCATTAGCTCATAGTATGGTTAGAATAGCTGATCATTTTGAGACTACAGTGAGAGCACTTAACTCAAAAATAAAGTTATGCAGATTGCTGTAGCAAAGGAAATGAGCTTCAGCAAGATAACTATGAAGCTAAGATTGTGGTAAGACGCTCAATTCTCAAATCAGAGTTTATTCTTGGTAGCCATATAAGTTAAAAGACTACAGAAGCTTGCTTAACATTGTAATGCTATAAAATTAGTATCTTAAATGGTACATGACATGGAAGAATTGTAACAGAACAAATTAGAATCATTCACCACTCTTTGTGAATACAAAATTTCACCATGGATAAAATCTAGAAACTTCAACCAAAAATGGAAAAGAAGTGATTTGCTCAGTCATTGTTTTACCATCTTTCATAGATTCATTCCACTCGGCTTTTCTTCTTTCTGTTCTGATTGAAGTCATCAGTGGGCTCATCTTCATATCTCTTGACAGGGCGTTCATTTTCATTATCACTACAAGCAATTGCATTCAAATCATATACAAGATAAATTGTTGTCTTCTTCACAATGAAATCATTCTCAAAAACAAAAACGACCTCCACATTGTCACCGGGTTCTATACTTGATACTATTCTCTGCCCCTCTTCATCTTCAAAAGAGACTAATGCCTCACTCTTATAGAGCTGAATGGTGGCCTTATTGTAATTTTTCACTAACACATTTTTAAGGCCACTTGATGTTATGTTATCTGGGGTTGAAGTATAGACAACGCACATCATTGTCTTCAAATTACGCCCTTCCACTTGAGGAAGTACTTCAAATTTCACAGAAGAACCTTCAGAATTATAGGCTAGCCAATTTGGATAACTATTACCGGGGAGGAAACAACCACCACTCGCATTGCCATCCATATTCTGGAAAAATAAAGATCGGCTCAAAATTTCAATGACAAGTATATTAATATCACCTTATCATTTATTCAATAATATCACCACTGGGGAGGATAACTTTCCTCATAAGGTACAAAGAAATACTTAAAAACACCATTCCAACCTAAATAGTAGCGAGAAAAGATAATGATAGTGACAAAATTGATGTCACTACTCGTGTTCCTCTTATGAGCAAGAAGTCTTTGTAGTTAATTTGAAAAACGATTTGTATAAAATTTATTTTATAAATGTTAATTTAGACAAACGAAAATATTTAATTAGCCAATTGAAATTGATAATTATTTTATTTTATTCAACAGGTGTATCTTACAAGCATTATACTATGAAACTAGCATTAGAAATATGACTATTACCAGTTACTAACCAAAAATGTCCTTTCAATGAATATTTTTTCAACATGTATTTCAGCTATAAATATTCTATCTGCTCTTAACAGTGGCACTTCTTGTGCACCTGTTGAGGATTAATAAAAAAAATTGCTTATAAGAAAAACAAGCATTTCAAATATAAATTAGTGATTTAGTATCAATTATGTAAATGTATGCACAATCAGAGAGTATTACTTGAAAAAATTGTAAAGACTATAATTCTTCCACATGCTTGCACTTGTGTAAAGTAAGTTGTCAATGACTGATAGCAAACTATGAGAATCTGGAAGACAATTTAAACATATGTTAGGATTTCAGTATTTTGATTTTAAGTATTTTACACCGATATCAAATAATTGTAACACTTAAATGTATTATTATAGACTTATATACTATAGAATTCAAATGTTGATGGGATACACACAGACATATGAAAGGGGACAGAGAGAGATAATCTCAAACCTGTAAAATTATCTCTTTCAGAATATTAGTGGCTCGGCAATTCATTCCAACCTGAATTAAAAGAGACTTCAAGGAATGTTTTGATATTTGTGATGTACTTGCAGTTTGTTCCAACTCCTTATAATTTGTGGCATATAAGGCATCCAAAATTATTGCTGCATCATGAGAAAGTTGAAGCTCTGAGCTACACTCCACCCAAAGACTTCGAAGACTTGGAAGGTACTGGAAAATCGATGATAGTTCGTGGGAACTACTATGTGGTACATCTAAAGGAACAAGAGATGACATGATGTTAGATGTTTGAAATGGGATTGGGAGATTATTTGTTGGTGACATCCAAGACCAAATTATAGTTGGAAACACATCACGTGAAAATCCTTCATAGCCACACAAAGAGATGTATCCAATGCTTTTTGACCTTACTACAGAAAAGGGTACTCCTTTTATTGCAGTGTTATTTGCAAGCAGAATGGTTAATGATTCCATTTGTTCTATGTCCTCTTCCAACTTGTCAATCATTATACACCCTGAAAGAATGAGAGTTTTCAGAGATTTCAACTCATAGATGCTTCTTGGAAGGCTTTGAAGGCCAACACAATCTTCTAAATCTATTAGAAGAATTTCGCTGAGATTTCCAATGCTAGGAGAAATCTCAGACAACATTGGACAATCTTTGAGCACTAGCTTTTCAAGATTAGGCATATATGAAAAGTCAGGGGTGTGCGTCAGACAATGAGAATGACTAAGATTTAGAATTTTCAGCTTTTCCATCCTCTGCAAAAACAGACATGTCAAAGGGAAATTTAAGGAAGAAACTTTGAAAAATAAATGGAAGTAATAAGAGTGTCTCCCTAACCTTGAGAGTGGAAAGTAAAATGTTTGAAATAATGCATGCCAACATTAATGCAAAATTTTGAAACAAGGCTAAATATCTGTATATAATGCTGCAGAATTATAAAAAACCATGTTTTAAATGAGAAATTAAATTTAAAACTTCTTTAATGAAAGAGTCAATGTGACAACCATTTTCTTTCCCTTCATATTAGTTTTTACTCTATCAAAGTATATTGGTAATTAGTATAATACTCATTTGATTAGATAATCTGTTGGATATTTAAATTTAAATCCTGCTTGGTGTAAAACCTCTTTAGACGAAGTCTCATTCTCACAACCACCAAATAGGAGAACTGAGATTCTGAATAAAGTGCTAACACATTTATCGGATAACAGTGTAAAATAATTTAACACTTGAAAGAGAATCAAATTGAAAATCATTGTAAGGGTTCTTCATACTCATTACAGATCATCATTCTTCTATTTATGCACAATCCAAGTTTCCTTGATTTTAGGATCATTAGCCATATGTCCATTTACCCAACCAATTATGTTATATCAAGTGTAATTCCTTGTATGCCATGTTGAATCGTAACAATCATCTGCAAATTCCGTAAGTATTTTTGAAAAGTAAACAATTTTTAACTTCAAAATTTAGATTATCTAATGTTTCGTAACAAAAACCAATATGCTTAACAACTTGAATATTTGGAATAGTTTCACTGATGTACTTATAAAATTTGAAACGCTGGCAGAAATAAAGATGAAAAAATATTTAAAAGTACCATACAATAAAAGAGCATTACAATATGAAAAGTGAAAACAACTCATGATAAGGGAAAAATGAAATCAAAACTTATAATACCTGGGCCTCTTTCCATAAAAGTTTGACATTGCTATTCTCTAACTCGATGGAAACTAAATTTTCTCTATAGAAGTTTGTAGGTATATGTGTTGAAGAAAATCCATTCCAAGACAACCATCTCAGACTTCTCGAAAGATATTCAAAATCTCCATCAAGTTTTACCCCAGCAAGTTGAAGCAATCTGAGTCTCTTCATCTTCTTGAATGCTTTAGTACTAAAACATTTTTCATTATCTCTTGGCAACTTCAAAGACATCCCCTTGATAGCTTTCGTTCCCTTTGAAACAAAATGAAAAACATGGAAAGATTAAAGATACAAGGTAGATAAACTTGTATTAAAGGCAATCATTAGCAAGGAAGCGCCAAATGATTCATAGTCAGATTAATTTTAAAAGTTCAAGTGAAAATCAACCAAACAATTAAATGCCAACAATTGAATCATCAATTTTTGTTTTCCTTTCCAGATTTAAAAAATAAAGCATATGAAGTTCTTACAGTTTGTTCTGATAATACATGAAGCACATCTTCATGAAACCACAACCTGCAACGTTCTTCGATCTCCTCTGGTGATTTCTCACGTATGATTTCTCTTCCCATATCTCGCAACAAATCATGCATTCCAAGTCTGTTCTTATCATCAACAGTTACAAGGCATCGCTCAACAAGGATACTTATTCCAATTTCTGCAAAAAGTCCACATCCATTTAATATAAGTATAACTTCATTACGATCCATACCAATGAAGAAACAAGCCACGTCAAGGAATATTTCTTTCTCAAAGTCATCATTTAAAGCATCGTAGCTTATTCTTAACTTCTTTTGTACTTGATTATTAGGAATTCTTTTGAGTTTGGCCAATGCACTTTTCCATTCTGTTAACCCTCTATCGAACAAATATGACCCAAGGACTTCCAAAGCTAGTGGCAACCCCCCAGAATACTCAACTACATTTCTAGAAATTTCAGCAAAATCTTTTGTAGGACTCGCTTGCTTGAAGGCATGCCAACTGAATAGCTCAATTGATTCACTTTCATCCATGTGTTTCATTTTGAATACTTTATTCACCCTATCCCCACGAAGTATATTTCTATCTCTTGTTGTGATGATTATTCTACTCCCCAAACCAAACCATGTATGACTTCCACACAAAGCATTTAGTTGGTCCAATGTACTAACGTCATCAAGAAAAATTAGGACTCTTTTATGGCAGAGTCTATCCTTTATTGTGACTTTTCCACATTCAATGCTTTGTATTTTCGTTGTCATATCTTTACAGATATCAAAAAGAAGTTGTTCTTGTAAATTCACTTTTCCAGCATTTTCTTCCCACATTTCCCTAATATTTGCAAGGAAACTTCTACCATCAAAATTGCGGCCAATTTTATTGTAAATAGCTTTGGCAATTGTTGTTTTACCAACTCCTCCCATACCCCACATCCCTAGTAGGAGAACATCATCTGATTGTTGGATATCTCCGTCCAGCAGTTGAATCATATCCTGCACTCGAGATTCAACTCCCACTGGATTATTAGCAATAAACAAGTCTGCCTTGTCAAGCTTACGCCTAACATTTTCAACAATATCCTTGACAGCCTCATTTTCATTCCTACAGAAAATAAACCAGAGAAAAGGTACATAAATACATACTAATCTGGTCATTATTAGAAGCAAAATAAAAGTTTCAAAATTTGGTCATTGTTCTTAAGCAAGCGTTATCATTTGAGATCTTTTAAGTGTTTCACTGCTTTCTCAACTTCATTGTTTTCAACCTTTTTTAAGTGTTGTTACTTCAAATGATTTATTTTATTTTTGTGTAAAGAAGTTTCCAGAAAACTTCATTGCCTTAATCCATGTGAGTTCGATCTTTGTATACTATTAGTTGAGACAGTGTATGCATTAGTAATAATAGTGAAAAAGATTACCTGGAATTTAGGACTACGAACCCAGCAAGGCTGGCCGCCTTACGAAGAGCGGCAGTCCACTTTATCTCCGGATACGGACGATACTGAGAAGTCTCACCTATCTCCAGATGCGATTGTATGCACTCAAGTTGCTCATTCACATTCAAAAGATGTTGGCCAGCCGCTTTACGAAGCTCTTCACGCCACTTTATCTCCATATACTCAAGATACTTTATCCCCAAGTTCAATTCTACGGACTCCTTCTCAATCTTATTTATTAGATTTCGAAATGTTTTTCCGAATTCACCGGTTTGATGACGCACGTCTGATGGATCTACGTCGAAAAACACAGGCAGAACAACTTGACCTGTGGTACTGTGAGACACCATTATTTTCACCAACTCATCAAGACACCATTGTGATCCTGCATAATTAGTTGAGAAAACGACAATAGAAATTTGAGAATGTTCAATTGTTCGCATTAGTGATGTTGCAATGTCGTCTCCCCTTTGAAGCGACTGATCGTCCTTAAAAACCTCGATACCGGCGTGTTGAAGAGAAGCATAGAGATGTGAAATGAATGATGCACGAGTATCCTCCCCTCTAAAACTCAAGAACACGTCATTGATCCATGTGTTGGTTCTTCTTCTTCTATTTTCTCTGAACGCTTCATTACCCAAAATTATCGCAGATTGGGGGAAGCGACTGGAGGAAGACATGAATGGAATGGAATAGATGAAAATGAAAGAAAATTAGCTAAAAGTTGAATAAGAAAATTATACTCCTTCGAAATTCAACAAAGAAATATATAAAATGAAGTCATCATAACATCCTCACACCGAGTGAGCCACCAGGTTTATTCGTCTGTTCCGTCAACATTGGCGTGCTACATTTTTTATTATAAAAAACGTATGATAATTTCACCTGAAAAAACATTTTTTATTGATAAGTCCTACAAAAACATTTTAAGTTCATATGTTGTGTCTCATAAATACATGTGTGTGTCTCTCTCTCTATATATATATATATATGTTTCAGATCAGCCAGAAGACCAATCCTACACTAACACCTGGACCAAACGTCCACCGCACCAAAGGACGACGCTTGAAGGAACACACCAATATTAGTGCACGGCATCACATTCGAGCACGTCTCCATGGGTCAATCACCCTACACGTATCCTCTAAAATATTCTTCATATAAATTTAATTTTACTTCTTTTGTTTCATTAACTACTTTTTTGAATTCACTTGGTCCCTAAGTAATTCTTTAAGGTTGTTGAAAACATGTTGATGCTTAAATTTCCTTGTTGATATATATAAAGTTGTTTACTTTGAGAATTAGCTTAATTTGGTGAAAATGATGATGTTGTTGTTGATTAATGTTGAATTCATGATTTATGTGCTATAAATGTTGTTGGTATATGTTTGTGTTGAGAATCCATGAAATTGGTCGTGATAAATGTGATGTTTGGTTAAGTTGTTGTGTTTTGGTGGTTTTTGTGAAAATGGGTCAAAAGAGGAGAATATGATTTTGAATGGATTCATGGAGTTGTTAGGATGAATTGGATTAAGTAGAATTTCTGTTTTGAATTGATATGTTTTGGTGAGGAATCGTTTGGATGAAAATTGAGTTTTTGAACTAAAAGCCGTTTTAAGCACTTTTGTGAAATAAGTCATTTTGGATGGATGGAATGGAGTTGTTTTGAGTTAGAAAACTTAATTTTTGAATGAGTATTGATTGTTTAAGTGTTTGGAATGAATTCGATAAGAGCAGGATCGAAAACGGATCAAAAATCAGAGTTTTTCTCGCGCGAAAACACGAAAACGTGATGTTTTGGTGACAGAGCAAAACGCACTGCCTGTGACCAAAATTACACCGACCGTGCGTTTCTCCCTGGAACGTACGTTTTCCAGGAGCAAACGTGCACGGATCGTGCACACGTTGTATGGTCCGGAACAACAAAATTTTGTTCTTCCAAATACCTAAACCTATTTAATTAGAGTGTAATTGAACTTATATGATTGGTTTAAGATAGTTTTATTTTGAAAAAGAAATTGATTTCGAAACATGAAGAAAATGAGACGAATTTTAGAGATTTTGAGAAATAAATGGAATTGGTGAAACGAAGATGCTATGATTGATTTGCTAAGGTGTTGGATGATATGTAAGAATGTTTTGTTGATGTGTAAGAGCATGGTATCCTACTTTTGTTAAGAAAATTGAAAATAGACAATTTTTGCAAAAATAGAAGAACTTTGTTAAAATGAGGATTTATGATTTGATAACTTGTAAACGACTTATATTCATGATAATATGATGAAATAAGAATGAATTAATGATTGATGAGCGTATAATATGTTGGTTATCATGATGTGGTTGATTGTTTGTCTCCTACACCAATTGTGCTTTATGAAATCATATTGTTTCCTTGTGGTGATAATTGTGGATGATGATTATGATGATGACTCTTTTTGGTGATACGACTTGTTGATTTTATTGATGAAAATGCTTGATAATGCAATGATGAGTTTTGGTGAAGATATTATATGATTGAGTGGATTATATAATATAGTGTTGTGAATTTCGCATTGTCGAGTCTTTACATGTAAGTCCATGCATTCATAGTCATGTTGAGTCTTGGTGAAAAACATATTGAAGGGGATTATGTTAGTTGGTGAAGAACATAATTGAAGGGGATCACGTTGGTGGATTACTCGGTAATAGTTATATCCGAATCCAAAAATTGGTACCACATGCATGTACAGGTGTCTAGAACATTGCATGCACAAGAGTTTTGTGAAACATGACATACTTGATTATGTGACTATATGATTACTTGCATCGATGAATCTTGGTGAATGTTGTGATTATGTGAAATTGTGTACTTGTAAATATTGTTTGGTTATGCTAGTACACTTGAGATAATAATGTTGATGTGATGATTCATTGTTGGATGATTTGATTAAGAGATTATTTATTTGACCTTGAAAATGAATAGGTGTTGATATGCTACGTTGAAGTTTGATAATATTCACATGATGTTACCATCTTAGAATGATGAGGATATATATGTATATGTAATAAATGAAATCCTTGAATGCTATTTATTTGATTATATTTTATTATGTGGAATATTATCTAACTCCCAGTGGTCGTTTGATTGACCGCCTACCCATTTGTATGAATGGTGTAGACGGCGTGCATGATTGAGTTTCTTTTGCTTGTTAGTGCTTGAGGACTAGCTTGGAGCTACCTCTTTGTTTTGCTTGGAGTCTAGTCGGCCTCTGATTTACGAGTGTCGGAACTTTTGCTTTTGTGTCATTTATCTGTTGTTGAATTTATTTGCTGAGAGTGTTGTCATGTATTTGAGACCTGAGACATGGTGTTGAGATGTTATTTTTCATGTACTTGAAGATGATTACATGTTGCTGAGATATTTATGTATGAAGATTTTCCGCTGCGAGTTTTATGAAAACCGTATTGTATGCATGTTTTGAGAAATGATAACTTGACATCTTAAACTCTATTGAATAATTGATTTATTTGCATTTATTGCCTTTGGGGATTAAGGGTGTTACACCGTCATCAATCTATTTCATCTCCTCGATCATAGCTAGTTAGATTACTTTCAGTTAGTTAAAAGTTGGTTATAACCGGTTACTTGATTAGCAAGGGATTGAATTCTTTACTTCTTGAATATATAGTAAGCTTCTAACTAACTTGATCGTTAGATCTAGCCTCTTCGAAAGAAAAAAAACTTGATCGTTAGATCATTCTCTATCAATGTATAAATTTTCTTTTCTCATTTTTCTCAGATTTTATATTAGATATAGAGTTAGTTAAAATTTAGTTAGTTAGTTAAAGTTTCTTATTAGTTTAGTTAGTTTGTTATGTCTCACAAGCTCTATATAGAGCATTTCATGTAATCATTCATCATCTTTAAAAACAAATGTAATCATTCATCATCTTTTGATCAATATCATTTTCTCCCCTAAAAAAAAATCATTTTCTATGAATTTTACACTTGAGCTATAATGCTCTATTACCTCTTTTCTCTTAATACTGCAATATTCTTTATAATTTGATCACATAACATGGTATATATCACGAGCCTTTTGTGAGTTGGCTCACACTTCCATTTTCTCGCACAATCATGCGTTTACATTGAAGATTTTATCTGCTTTTTCTTGCGATTCTCTGTAATTACTTGTTTCTCTTTGCAATTACTCACAAATTCCTTTTAAAGAAGAAAAGTGAACCAAAGGAACTTACGAAGCCACTATGACTGCAAACTTCATAGTAGGAGATTAGCCGGCATGTATTTGACATTGTTCATAGATAAACTCTTCTTGAATCAAACTGAGATTACACTGTTTCTCCATATTTAATGACTTAAACCATTAAAATTAGAGCATCTGAATTCAACACAGTATCAAACAATCAATGAATGTCTAAAAACATTGCCTAACAGCTAGAATATGTCCAATATAACAAATCATTCTTATTGCATGCAATAACCAACTTAATTATTTAAGCATGAATTATGTGTGAGAAAGTCCATCTAATTATTTCCTTGATAATGAATCTATAACAAGTTAACACAACCAATCACGTCAAAATAATTGCAGCCAAAATAATTTGACATTTGCTCAAAATCAAATCATGAAAAAGTACAATTTTGTTGATTTATAAGTTAATTCTGGTCCAATTTAGATTCGAACAGTTTGGTTGGTCCTTATTGCTCCTAAATCAAAAAATGCTTGAACTAGACACTCATAAAAACATGTATTTTTTGCAAGAAAATTGCTTTCTTGACATAAAAAACTTCACATTGACACAAGTAAATTACGTTATGACCCCCAGCGGTGTCGGCAGTTAACTGCCGCTGGTGCCAGCGGTAGTTAACTGCCCGTTGTGTTCGTAACATAAGAATACACAGAACCCAGCTTCCAGCCACTCTATCATCACCATCTCTCTCTAAAAATTCAAAATTTTCACTCTCTCTCTCTAAAAAAAACTCTACCAAATCATCCAATTTTTTTCCACTAAATCACAAGTAAGTTATCACTTATGCTATTGTGATAAATTTTAGTTAGTATACATGTTTATAATTTTAGTTGTAGTTTAATTTGTAAATTTTGATTTTTTTTTTTAATATAGTTATGTTGTAGATCTGAAATGCTATTAACAAATATTATGAGTACTTTTTATAATGGAGTTATATTGCTTAAATTTATATTTTTTTTCGAATTATATAAATTTTTGAGGGTTTGATTTATTTAGTTTTAATATAGTTATGTTGTAGATCTGAAATGCTATTAACAAATATTATGAATACTTGTTATAATGGAGTTATATTGCATAAATTTATATTTTTTTTCGAATTTTATAAATTTTTTAGGGTTTATGTAAAATTTTCATTACAAGTATATGAATGAGTTTTTCATTGATTATTTTTAATTTTTAATTGTGTAGATTTGAAACAATGGTCAGGTGGATCGACATTCATGTAGAATTCAACGGCGGAGAACCTCAGAGGTTGAAGGTTCGGTGTCCTGGTGTAACGTTAAGAGGTCTCAAGGATCAACTTAATGAATTCAACCAAGGAGTCAACCCCAGAGACACAAGGAGGGTGGAATTAGTTGGGTATAAACGTCCAACGCTCGACGAGGGGAGAGTATCATTCACTTGGGTGGAATTAAAGAACGACGAAAACGTGAAGAGCATGTTTTGGGAGCACAACATGTTCCAGTGGATAGATATGCGGGTAACATTGCTGAGGTCAACTGAAGATATTATCAAGAGTCTGATTCCGCTAGAAGATCGTGATTTGGTAGGGAAATGCACCTTCCAACTACAACAATTGTCTTCCTCTGGATGGGGTAATTCAAACTTGTTAAATGGCAGGACTCAAGCATTCGTCCGACATTTCCATTGTTCCTTTCAAAAGATTAAATTCTTGTTAGGCTGGTTTAAATGAAGGTATTGAAGTCTCAAGGAATGGACCTCATTCTTTTGACACTTGAATACCGTCATTTAAACCAAGCCTAACATGAATTTAATCTTTTGAATGGTACAGTAGAAATGTCGGGCGAATGTTGGAGTCCTGCTGCTTAGCGAGTTTGAATTTACCCCATTCAGAGGTAAGATAATTGTTGTAGTTGGAAGATATATTTCTGAATGCACCTTCCAACTACAACAATTGTCTTCCTCTGAATGGGGTAATTCAAACTTGTTAAACGGCAGGACTCCAGCATTCGATCGACATTTCTATTGTTCCATTCAAAAGATTAAATTCATGTTAGGCTTGGTTTAAATGACGGTATTCAAGTGTCAAAAGAATGAGGTAACATAATTGTTGTAGTTGGAAGGTACATTCCCGAATGTAATGTAATGAGTCGTCTATATAAGTTAGGAACATGTATTATTGAGAATCAGCTATATAAGTTATGATATCGAATGGAACAATAATTTATTTATTCACTTTTCGA
>Ga0228710_1002226_pt1 | contig 30349 bp, 16 predicted proteins | sample MedpolnodulmetaG_FD_177995 | JGI IMG/M metagenome (GOLD analysis project Ga0228710, IMG submission 177995) | Root nodule microbial communities from Medicago polymorpha collected in Santa Monica, California, United States - pink nodules | ecosystem: Host-associated > Plants > Roots > Nodule...
ATCTCTTCTCGTTTTACTTTTATGTCGAATAGAACAATAGTTTTACACAAACAAACAATTTATACCCAAACACTTAACTTGATAAATATTGCGAAAACACTTATGAAATACGCAACTCCCTGCGGACACGATCCTATTATACTTACGTGTAAATAGTTTTATGACATGTAAAAATCTTACATCACATCTTCGGCTTGAATCCATTCGATTCTTTGTTCGACTTCCTTAAGGTTCTCAACAATAAGCAACAACAGATCTTCAAGATCACTCTTACCCACATTTCCATCCAATTCACCCGTATGAATGAATTGGCCAATTAGATCATTCATTTCATTCTTCTTGGAGTTGTCCTTTTGTTTCTTTAACTTCTCTAGGGCTTTTGCTATGGATTTCCTCAAGAAGCCCTCATGATCCACCATCAATTTTCTTTGTTCAAATTCAGGAAAACTCATAAACTTGTCCAACACCATCTGGACTTCTTCTTCGGATGGACAAACCACTGCTTGAGTGTTGTTTTCCTCATAGATTATACCACATACACCAATTCCACATAAAGCAGTGATTTCATTAATCTTCTTAATTATGCCTGATTGAAAACATAGCAATAGCCGTCAGAGAAATGTAAAACCGATACTTGATACTATAAATGACATGGCTATAAATTATTGTCTGAAGAGATAAAATAAATAAGAGTATCAAACAATGCACACTGATGTTCATAAATTTCTAATGGTAAATTTTTTGATATGAATTTGCTTCATAAAAATTAAGGAGAAAGCTAGTATTATTACCTTGTTTCCTTTTTCCAAATGTTGCCTTTCTCTTCGAGTCATTAGTTATGTATTCAAGTTTCGAATTTCTAGCGGCCATGGTAGTGATTGGAAAACTGAGAAACGAACAAGAGAGAAATTTTAAAAAGGATGTTTATCATGCCTTTCTTCTTACTCCGGTATACTATTTATATAGGAGGTAATAGTCATTTTGGTCCTAGAAAAGATAGTGAGTAGTCACAATAATCTCTTAATGTTAGTCAAAATAGTCTGTTAGGTGAAATTTTTCGTTAATATTGATATATTAGGTCCTCCATATACTTACTTATTGTCATACAAGTTCAAATAAATACTTAATTATTGTCATATCAATCTTTATATGAAAAGAGTTAATGTTAACATTCAGGAACTATTTTAACGTCATAAATTATTTTGACTAACGAAGTGTACAATCAGAAACTATTTTAAAATTTCGATACATTGAGTGACTATTGTTACTACTCATTACACATTCAGCGACCAAAATGACTATTACCCCATTTATATAGACATATTTTATTTTATTTACTTATTACAAAGAGGGCCAAAGTGCAATTTACATAGACATATTTTAGATACAATTAGGTTGATTTTAAGTAAGTCTTATGAGTATAAAATGGCCAAAAAAAAGTAAGGGTTCAAATCTCGAATTCTCCACTTCTTTATACTTTAAAAAATGTGTGATCTAGCTACTAGATTACGTGACAAAAACTTGACAAAAAAACATTTATGGAGTCATTTAAAATGGCCAATGCAAGAAAATAAGTAAGAGTTTTGCTAGAAGACACTTTTATGAAGGTGTCTTTTAGCAAGTTATTCTATGAGCATTTGCTAAAAGACACCAACTAATTTTTATGAATGTGTCTTTTAGCAAAGTTATAACTAAAAAGTGGAAATCATACCTTGAGGTGTGGGTTGCTAAAAGACATCTTCATGGGTGGCTTTCAGCAAAACCCAATAAGTTATAAGTTCACAAAGAACGGTCAATAAGATAATTTATTTAGTCTTTGTCCCTTTTGATAAATACTCTTTGTAGTTGTCCAAATTATCTTTTCCGTTACAAGAGTATGGATCTTGTGTAATATTAAGATAGAATTCAAACCTCATTAAGAATAGCTCTAAAATTCTTTAAAAAAATAGTTGTAAAATGATATTTAGAGACACTTTAATTAATTATACTTTCCCAATTTTATAAAATAAACATTGTAGTTTTCCTCCGATAACACGTGTAACGAAGTGAGCCATTATGAAGGTAGTAGAGTTTGAAATTTTTATGAACATGTGGTTGCCTTGGTGCGGATGATAACGAATAAGGAGATGGAAACAATTTTGTCAATTTAATATTTACTTTTAGAAATCCCTGCACAATTGGATGGAGAGAACTTTGTTTGAGATTGCAAGGGTTGTCGGGACACCGTTATTGATAGATAATGTTACTAAGAATAGGCTGTTTGGACACTATGCCAGGGTATTGGTGAATTTAGATCTTTCCAAAGACGTTTTTTTTATGAAATTATGGTGGCACACGAAGGTTTTGCATTCCCGGTGGAGATTGAATATGAGGGGCTGCCGGACTTTTGCAGTCGTTGTAAAAGTATTGGTCACAATGTAATGTCTTGTCGTTGGTTACATCCGAAACAAGCAGACAAACACGAGCATCCAGTTGACAAAGGGAAGAAGTCGGTAACTACGCAGAAACGGTACATGCAATGGCGGAAGCCACAAGATAATCCAAAAGACATTGGATCATCTAAGGTGTATGCCCTCATATCTAATCAATCAATGTAATGTCGTTTTTTTATACTAATTTTTTAAAAAATAAATTTAAATGTTAAACAAGTTTTACCCACGAGGTCTAAGTACCCAACCAAACTTCAATATCTAAAAAATTACCATATGGTATATTAGATAACTAAATATATTTTTTTTATTTAAAGTCGGGACTTGCCACCGCAAATGTATTGAAAGTTGCACACTACTACTTTATAAGCATATAAAAAGAGAAATGATATTTGTACAACCATTTTTTGATAACTTTTGTGACAACTTTCTCTTTCACACTCACATTATGTGTTTATTTTCTCTCTCTATTGCTTTGATTTTGGTGTCAATACCTATTTTTTTTTTATAAATTTATGGTTGTCCCAAAAGTTGTCACCATAATGGTTGTTCAAATAACACATCTCATATAAAAAAGGGTTTTGCTAGAAGCCACCCATGAAGGTGTCTTTTAGCAACCCACACCTCAAGGTGTGATTTTCACTTTTTAGTTATAACTTTGCTAAAAGACACCTTCATAAAAATTAGTTGGTGTCTTTTAGAAAATGTTCATAGAATAACTTGCTAAAAGACACCTTCATAAAATGTGTCTTCTAGCAAAACCCTATAAAAAACATGTGACGACTAAGCCACACATGATGACTTAAATCACACATAGGAAACAAAGATAGGAAAATATACCCCATCAAAACCACTATGTCTTCCCATACAACCAAAAAAAAAAAATCATCATAGATTTAAAAATTTGGATTAAATTGAGATACACCTTAAGGAATATGCAAAACAAACACATGATTTCATTCAAGGAAGTAGGTTGGGTAAAACTCCAGGATCGACTTCACCAAAGGGTATGGTATCATCCCCATCACCATTCATCATCAAGTTCATAAAGAATTCCCTTTCAATAATGTCAGTATTATTTATAGGCAACGCAACATGGCCATGATTCATCATTGTCATTTCCTCATTCGTGGATGGTGGCGGTGGCAGTGGAACCAATTGTAGTTGATCTTGACTTTGAATTTGAACATTATTGCAATCATCCCATGATTCCAACCTTCTACCGAGGTCCTTCAATTTGTGGTCTATCAACCAACCAAGATAATTCAAATCAACAACTGACATGTCGTTCTTCACAAGTTTACCTGCATAAATACATTGATCAAAGAGCACTGTCATCTCTTTTTCCTTATTGTCCGTCCTTAATTTCTTCAGTTTATCTTTAGCTTTCAAAACCCTTTGGTTCATGAAAGTCTCTTGATTTTCCATTTGTTTGGTTTGTATAACTTCAGGCTTTGCCCTAAAGTTTGAGAGCACCCTTTGGACTTCACATGGTGATGGCCAAACCTCAGGCTGAGCTTCATAGGGGCCATAAATTACAGCGCATGCTTGAACTCCGCAAAGTGTGCTTATTTCATAAGCTTTCTTCAGTAGACTCTTCTTCCTTTTATTATACGTTGTTTTCCTAGCAGCATCATTCACAATGAAGGCGAGTTTGACCTTTGTTCTAGCCATGATTGTGACTAGAATAAAGGAAAAAGAAAATAGATATAAAAGATGTTTGATGTGATTTTTGTTGCTGTGAATAATCTCTTGATTTTTTTTTTTATATATAGACTAATTTGATATACTAGTTTCCTTCTAGATGGTATTAGGTGTGTGTATGACTAATATCCAGCTGGCATTTTGAGCTGTAAAATGTTGTACTTTATTGGCATTCCATCCATGCATATTATATAAAATCAAGTGCTTTAGTGATTCCCTTAAAAAAATATGGCAAAATATAGTATCTAAATAATTAAATTGATGTAACTGCAGTGAGAGGATAGGAATTCAAATAGATACTATATTTCTCTACGGATGCATGCACATAGATATTCAAATAGGTTTTTATTTTATGGTTAGTTTGAAATACTATATTTTTGGTAGATATTTAGAGCATATCACTGAAACTTCTTAAGTGTATGATTATTTAAAATAATCTTTAGTAACCTTACTCTTTAAAAAAAATCTAATATAATAGAAGGTCCCCAAAAAAATATAATAGAAGGTATTTAAAATAGCTCGCATACTTTTAAGTTTTATATTTTGTTGAAAAAAATTGAGACAGGAGAAAATGAGTTGGATGTCTTGTATTTAAACCCAAACGAAAGAGTCGTTTTTTTCTTAACAACAATTTTTTATTGGATAAAGGAGAAAAGTACAAAGAGTATTTCATCCCCAACATGGAAAAGTATAAGTGTATTCGACTCACAAAAAAGTTCCACTGTCACAAAATAATGCAAATCAACTCACAAATAACTTGCACTCAAACCTCTCGATGGAAGTTTTTCACTCAAAGCTACATACAAATATTTCACCGAGAAGAAATTTGAAGCTTCAAGAGTCCAATTCCACTTATCCTTTTCTTTTTGAACCCTTATATTGAGAAAAAGATCCCTTAATAACCCCCAACATTTTCTCCTCCATTTCAAAAAGGTCCCTCCTCTAATCAAACTTCCAACGCCATATATCATCAACCCACTGACCCATTTGACTCACTTGGTCATTCTTTAGATGGGAAAACACGTAATGCGCCTGCCCCAATGCGCGAGCCACGTGTTGTTACGAGATAATATAGCTTTTTGTTGTATTTTTTCTATGAGTGTGAGGAAAAAACCTAGTTTTCAGTCCAAACCCACCTAGAAATATGCACAATTTCTCAGCTAGGCCAAATCTATTTGATTTGGTTGACCTTCATATATAATATTGACTTTAGCGACCATAACACCGAATCTATTAGATTTGATTGATATTTTTGATGTTGACTTTATTGACTTTTTAGAAGTTGGATATATTAGAAAGAAACTATTGGAAAATATATCTAGAAGAAAATTATTAAAATAAACAAATAGAAAATTATTCTTTAAAATTTATTATTTATTAAATGGATGAATTCCACATATGGATTTGAGAAAATAATACACTGCAAAAATATTTTAAGTTAGTTACATTTACAATTTAATAAAACTCATTTTTCCCTGCGTACGTTTTCATCGCACGTCAACTTCATATTTCATTATTTGATACCTACAACATTTTATTAATGTAAGGGTCAAATTCTTTATCTAAATTGGTTCACACTCAAAGCACAAGAAACAGTGTCATAAATTAGGTACTAGCAAAACTTCTCGATCAAAAAGAAATAAAAATACAACCACGTCATACAATTTAAGAAAAAGTTCACACAAAATTCTTTTGCAATAAAATAGTTTAATCAATTATCAAATCAAAAATATATAACAACCTCAAATGAAATTATGTGTAAGAAGCATACTCATAAATACTACATGATCTGAGTATAATATCACCATCCACTTAGACACCACAAAGAAGTAAAAATCACCAGCCACTTAGGCACCACAAAGAAGTAACATAAAGATCACCGACCACTTAAGCACCACCAAGAAATGCATATGTCATGCCATGAAATAATGTTCAAGTGCATATCAACGGCCACTTATGCAACCACAAAGAGAAAATGATTATTTACATATAACCAGCCACTTAGACAACCACAAAAAGAAAAACCATATACCAATCTATAAGAAATAAATCTTTGTCTTCTCTAGCTTTCACGCATATTAAATATTGAAACCTTAATCACAGATAACATAGAATTCATATCATCATGTACACACGTGGTATAAAAATTAAACTCTCATTACACACATTTACAGACATCACTTCACATTATGTTCTCATATATAAATAAACTTTATAAAAATCTAATATTTACAACTTAAATATATATTTTAATTGCTTTTATTTTTATTTTCAAACGATTAGAATTCTTACCACTACTTCTTAACACGGTCTTAGTACTTAGTATAGACGTATGGAAAAAATAAATCTTTACATTTGACACTTTTTCTCTTTGGCACAAAAGTTCATGGAGTCCTATATATTGTTGCTCTCATATAAGTTGGTTCAATGTTTCCTTTTGGTGCTATACGAATTTGAATTTATATGAAAGGATTTCAGTTAAAGGATAACCTCAAGACTCCACACAAAATGATGCGATCAATGAAATGTTGGATATAACACTCTTGAACTCCATAAACAATATTTAATGCAAATAAATCATTCAATCAAATAGTTCAAAATATTATGTCATTATTTTTCTCAAAACACGCATCATTCGGTTTTCATAAAACTCGCAGCAGAATAAAAACAACATCTTAAGATAAATATTGAATTTATTGATGATCATCAACATTGGAAAAGTAAATATAACTTAAGATAAAATAAAGTCAACATATTCAAACCAAACACACATGAAAACCAATTGTAAAATACATACTCAAAAAAAAAACTAAGACTCCAAAAATAGAAAAGGCAATAAAAACTAAACGACGAAAAATAGGACTCCAAAAATACTACATACCCCATTTAAAATAAAATATGAGCAAAATATGTTTTAAAAATTAAGTGTATTTAGTCCAAAACTTAGATCAAATACATTTGACTTTTTAAATCAGTTTTGCTAACAGTTCATTCTAAATGGAGTAAAAGATCACATTTTTCTAAGAAATTATGAATGCATAGAACAAAGGCCATTTGTGATATAATCCCTAGGGAACTCAGACTATGTTCCGTTCATAATTTCAACTCCATTTCAATCCTCATCTTCGGATTGAATCCATTCGATTCTTTGTTCGACTTCCTTAAGGTTCTCAACAATAAGCAACGACAGATCTTCAAGATCACTCTCACCCATATTTCCATCCAATTCACCTGTATGAATGAATTGACCAATTAGCTCATTCATTTCATTCTTCTTGGAGTTGTTCTTTTGTTTCTTTAACTTCTCTAAGGCTTTTGCTATGGATTGCCTCAAGAAGCCCTCATGATCCACCATCGATTTTCTTTGTTTATATTCAGGAAAACTCGTCAACTTGTCCAACACCATCTGGACTTCTTCTTCAGATGGACAAACCACAGTTTGAGCGTTGTTTTCCTCATAGATTATACCACATACATCAATTCCACATAAGGCGGTGATTTCATTAATCTTCTTAATTATGCCTGTTGAAAAACATAGCAAGAGCCGTGAGAGAATTGAGAGAAATGTAAAACTGATAATTTATACTATAAACATGGGTTTAAATTATTGTGAATACAACATTCGTTGACAATTGTCCATAATAATTGTGACTACTTATATATCATTACAAGGCATATAATAGTTCTAATTTTCTTAAGATATAAAATAAATAAATCATAATATCTAACGATGATACGCATGTTCATAAATTTCTAATGGTAAATTTGTTTGATATATGAATTTGCTTCATAAAAATTAAGGAGAAAGCAAGTATCTAACCTTGTTTCCTTTTTCCAAATGTTGCTTTTCTCTTCGAGTCATCAGTTATGTATTCAAGTTTCAAATTTCTCGCAACCATGGTAGTGATTGGAAAACTGAGAGAAAGAACGAGAGAAATTTCAAAAAGGATGTTTATCATGCCTTTCTTCTTACTCCGGTATACTATTTATATAGGAGGTGATAGTCATATTGGTCCTAGAAAAAAATAGCGAGTAGGCACAATAATCTCTTAATGTTAGTTAAAATAGTCTGTTACGTTAAAATATTTTCGTTAATATTGATATATTAGGCCCTTAATATACTTACTTATTGTCGTAGAAGTCCATATAAATACTTAATTATTGTCATACAAATCCTTATAATAAAAGAATTAATATCAACATTCAAAAATTATTTTAACGTCATAGATTATTTTGATCAACAAAGTTTACAATTAGAGACTATTTTGAAATTTCGATCCATTAAATGACTATTATAACTAATCATTACACATTCATAGACCAAAATGACTATTACCACATTTATATAGACATGTTTTATTTTATTTATTACAAAGAGGGGCCAAGTGCAATTCACATAGACATATTTTAGATACAATAAGTTTGATTTTAAGTAAGTCTTGCGAGTATAACTTATAAATGAGAGAAATTAAACAACCACCTTAAATGGTTTATCTTACTCATGTATTATTAACATTTACGGAGTAATTTGTCCCAAAAGTGTAGCTCAGTTAGTAGCTATCAGAGAAATTATTGGCAGAGATTGGAGTTCGAACCCCAAATTCCTCATTTGATCTCCACACTTTAAAAATTGTGTGATCTAACTACTAAATTACTTGACAAAAAAAACATTTATGATGTCATGTAAAATGATCAACGCAAGAAAATACTCCATCCATCCTATTTTAAATGACCTAATTTAAAAATGTGTAATGTTCATATAATATGCTTTCAATTAGTTCACAAAGAACTTTCAATAAGATGATTTATTACTCTTTCTCCTTTTTAATAAATACTCTTTGTAGTTGTCCAAGATATCTTTTCCGTTATGAGAGTTTTGATCTTGTAATATTAAGATAGAATTCAAACCTCATTAAGAATAGATGTAAAATTCTTTAAAAAAATAGTTGCAAAATGACCATTAAAACCATTTTAATTAATTATACTTTTTCCCTTTCCCAAATTTTTTAAAATAAACTTTGTAGTTTTCCTCCGATAGCAGGTGTGACGAAGTGAGCCACTAGGAAGCACTACTAGAAAAAGTAAAATTAGCGAGAGAAATTAGTGACGGAAAAAATGAAATTCCTCACAAATTCCTTGGTCGTAAAATTTAGTGACGGAATTAGAAAGAGATTTCACGTTTTCCCTCACTAATTTTTGTTTTTTTAGTAGTGAAGGTAGTAGAGTTTGGAAATTTTATTAATATGTAGTGCACCTAAAACTAATATATATGTAGTTTAAATGACACATTACATTACTCTTATTGCTATATATACTACATCCAGTCACATTTATAAGTAAAAAAATATTTTTTAGGTTCATTGAATATCTAATGTATTTTGTATATAATATAGATCAAATACATTAGATATTCAATGAACCTAAAAAATAGTTTTTTTTCTTCTTATAAATGTGACTGGGGAGTATATTTCAAAAATTCCATGGTAGCTTGAAACGCCACACCAAGGCAACCACATGTTCATAAAACTTTTCCAACTCTAATACCTTCCTAGTAGCTCTTGTTTATGTCATTTTCTTCGTTGGAGTTACTCTGATGTTGATCGGACTTGTGTCCTTAATAATCATAAGTTGACCATAGATAGGATTGTGTAACCTTCATTGATATTCTCTCATCTCTTGGAAGAGTAAAAAATAAGACGTTGTCTTGCACTCCTTAAAAAAACCAAAGACAATGGCTTGCACTCTACTACAAAAGTTAAGTATTACACTATGGAATCCATCGCTATTAAAATAGTTTGACTGTATATTGAGATTGATTGTCACTTCACTTTATATCATCTTCAACATAACACAATTACGTTGTTGATTGTTTCCCCCTCCTTGTATAAATTGCCAACTTGTTCACATAAACATATTCCATTAAACATTTTTGTTTCTAATTGCTAGAAAACTTGTGATACTTCTTGCTAATGCATTGTGAGTTTAAAGGGAGATGTTAGATAATATGTTTTTGGACATTTTACTATTATAAGCTAATGGTGTTCTAGTCTTTTAATTCTTTACTGTAAATTATCATTGAAACTCTTGCATTCACAACTTTTACTATTTACATTACTTGAATCCTAATTTCTTAATGATATTCTTCTTCCCGTTTTCTCTCTTTCTATATTAATCCCCATTGTTAACAACATCAACTAGAATCATTTATTTATATATATAAGGATTTGAAATCTATTTCGAAAGGAAAAAGCTATTTATAGCGAATAGTTTTCTCGCGACAACACCACGACGTGTACGGTATTCAAGCCTAGTTAAGATTCAAAACGCAGATCTTACAGTTCTAGTGCTTTCGTGGGTCATTCGTGAATTTGGCTTCGCTACATATATCAAAGGTCATTTCGAAACTACATAAAACCATATCATTTCATCCATAATTTAATGGTGTTTAATAGGAAAACAAGGAAAGAATTCCAAACTTCCCAATCAAAATAAGGGAGAATGCTTATCCAACAATTACATCTGATCTAGGTGCCAACATCTTGGGAAAGCATCTTGTTACCTATTGAATTTGGAGTATAAGAAATATGTATACCTTATAACGTTTGCACCCTTTCATGCCGATAAGCAGAAATTGATTGGTCGAAGTATAGAAACCAATTTGTTAGTTCCCTTGATTTTGTATCATTGAATGGGCCAAGAGTCGATTGGACTAGCATCTAGATAGAGAAGGGGCATCTTGTCAAACTTTTGTAAGACTTGAGTTTGAATAACTTGTAATTTTAGCAACTTATAAATCAAAGTCAACTTCCTTATCCTAGATTATATGTCACACACAATTTTGTAAAACGACTCATAATTTCTCTTTTCCATACAAAATTAATTACATTTCTTATGACGTATGAAATGCCCAAAACGTCATATAATTTGGGACGGAAGTAGTAAATAGTTTGGTTTGTAGAAGACAATTGATATCAACGAGAGTAATCAACTTTTGTATTATTATGCTACACTTCTGTTTTCTTACTTTTTTTTAGGGGAAAAGGGGGTACTATTTCTTTCCTTCTATTCACTGGTTTTGCAAGACTTATAATAAATTACATATCTTTTACATATATAATTTATAAAAATATTATGGTATAGATGTAAAAAAAAAAAAATCATAATATGTAAGTAAACATTTGTTTAACGACGTTATTTTTATATCAACATTGTTTTGATTTTTAACCAATGAAAGTGAGTCATTACTCATTTGTTTTAATTATCAACCAATCAGAGTTAAACCAATTGTCATATGTCTTTTGTAGTTGAATTGTAGATTACACGCCGTCAATGACACATATTTACTAACAAGTAACCCAATGAAATTGTAACACACCGTCACATTTTAATATGTAAACCAATTAGAATGTAACATGTGTCACCTTTTAATTTGCAAGCAAATCTTATGTTTTAGGGATAACTGATTTTACATCATATGTTTTATGGGTTCGAAGTGTAATTTGCTGATTAACTTTCTCATATACATCACTACATGAAAACTACATTTTAGCGTCGGCCTGAAACCCACGCTAACAGGGTTAAAACGGACGCTAACACTATTGGTGTGGGCAAGCTAAAAAAGTTGAAGCTAGTTGGAAGTGTCGGTTGCAGGCCATATTTGGTTAATCTAGTATCGATGTAGCTGAGTTTAAGTCTAACTCTACTTTGAACCGACGGTAATATATCCAACATCTAAATAGTCAATAAAGTCAACATCCTAAGTATCAATCAAATCAAATAGAGTGGGTATTATCGACGCTAAAGTCAATATTATGAAGGTCAACCAAATCAAATAGATTTGGCCTAGCTGACCCTAATCGATACAAGTTTTGGCACGTAATGCTTTATTAGATACTCTATTTAGCCCAAAATACCAATAAACAAGGATAACACATTAAATCAACAACAAAGTAATATGCAAATCTAGCTAGTTATGGCAAACCGCAATCCTATTTTGCTATAATCACATATAGTAAACCACAATCCAACATAAAGAACAATAAATAATATGAAAATTATAGTTAAAATCATACCCATAAATTTAGGATCTACTAGTCCTATGTAATCAATCAACAACTTCATTTTCATATATTCTTTCTAGCCAAACAAAGCAAAACAAAAGTACAAAATAAACAAGAGATAGAAAATGAAATCACTAGTTGGAACAAAATAAAAGTAAAAATTAAAAACCAAAAAAGAAATAAATCTTCAAGAAATTAATAAAAGGGTAGTTCGTGAGAGTGTAATGATAACTCTTGTTAACCAAAAAAAAAATCATCATAGAACAAAAGCCCTGAAAATTGGAAAAGAAAACCCTAAATAGTCTGTCTATCAAATATCAATGTTCTTCTGGTTCTTACATGTTGATTACATTGGATAATGAACATAACATGTTCGTGACACATATAAGATATAATGTGTCTGGTACCAAGTAGCCAACATATTGATCTGCTAACATAAATGGAAGTTGAACATCCTATGGTAAAAATAAGTTCATAGTACAATGTGTCTTAAATTCAATGAAAGTTTTATCTTATTCTTTCTTCATTTGGTCGTTCTTTAATCCAACAAAGAAGTTTTTGTTAATTTAATACCATAATGAATTTCTTTATAAGTACAGTGAAGATGTACATGATATAAATGCAAAAGTGAGTCCTCCTACAAGGATCATTTTTTAAGGATGCAAAATCGTGCATACAACCTAGAAATTAGCTTCCATACTATGATCATCAACCTAAGGTATTTCCCTTTTGACGACTAACAATTCTCATTTCATCATTGATTCTCTCAACTATTCATCAACAAATCTATTCTTCTCTTAACGGATCTATTCTCCAGTACAATATAAGAAACTTCTCCCTGACAGTTAAATTCGAGACCGATGAATATAGTAAATCATTGAAGGAGCTTTGTTCAACAAAAAGGTTGTTACAAATACCTTGTACAAGTTGTTTATTGAATATCATCTCTAACTGAGAGTTTCAAACTTGTATTAGTATCAAACCATTCACATTACATAATTTACATTATCTTTTGAAAAGTTATCTTTGATAAGAATTATTCCTATTTGTAAACTCTCTCATGTTGAGAGTTATGAGGTGTTGCAGTTAAACAAAATAAAATATTCCTAGTAGCGGGAAAGAATATATGCTACCTACCGAAGCTTGATATATATAATTTAAAGAAGAGCCTAAAAAACCTTACATAATACTTTTTTTTACAAAAGCCTTACATATTTGTTTAAATCCTTTGTGAGCTAAGGTGAAGTAGCTTTGACGCTGTGAAGTTTATTCATTAAAAATAATTGTTTTATTTTCTATCTCTTCTCTTTTTACTTTTACTAGTCTTCATATTTGTTTTCAAGTTGGAGTTGTCTTCTTTTTTTAACGGCAAAATTTTATTAATAACGAAGTTCATGCACAAGACAAACAGAGACCGATAAGACATAGACTATAAAACAAAGAGTGTCGTATATAGGCGGAACATCCAAAAAAGATGGATACACCTTATATCTTAAAAGACTAATAAAAAGTATACCTCCAAAACCAATCTAAACCAAAAAGGGAATTTATTTCTCCAAAACCAAGTTGTAGTTATTGATCAAATAATTTTATAAAACAAAAAGGGAAGTTTTTAAGCATTTGAGCACAATTGCTTGGTTTGAAATAAGTAGCATTTGCAGCAACCTAGCAACCACCTTTCTCTCCCGGCCCTTTTCTAAAGTTTGGCTGGTTCGTGGTGGTGTTATTTGTAGCACTTCATGGTGGTTTTTAGAGAGTTTTGTGGTGGTGGTGGTGCAGGTTTTCGCGGTTATTCTCGTGATGGTTTCATAGTGGTTTTGGTGGTGATATGTGGATAGTTTGTGGAGGTGGATTTGGATTCAAATCTCTCGGTGGCTGAAAAGCAAGAACTTGTAGTGCGCTAGTGATGCTTCTATTTATGGTGGATTTTGAAAGGCATTATTTTTAGGGGTTGTGGTGTTTATTGGTGGCGTTGTTGCTCTTCTTTTGAGTTCACCCAACTTCTTGTTGCTTATATTGTTTTGCTTGCATGTGAGACTACTCATTGTACTCAAACAACTTCCATTAGAATTTGGTAATGTTGTTTACTATAGCCTTTCAACTGGTCACTAATTATAAGGGTGATCACCACACACATTGAGCTTTTTGGAAAAAAGGATTGGAATTGGGAGTTTTTTTCCAACTGAGTTTCCTTTAAGATCACCGAAGTGACTATAAAGACTTCAACCGAGACATTGCAAAGAAATCTGCATAGTATCTTCTTTCCAAAGTTGTTAATTATCTGGCGTCAACAATTGGTGAGTTTGAATGGTAATGGTATTTGAATGTTGTGGTGTAGGATTTTTTTGGATATATAAAGCTCTGTTTTGGTAGAGGGTTTTGGAAGACCTATTGGTGTTGTGTAGGGTTGTTCTGGTGTCTTTTGCGATGTTTTGGGGTTGAGTGGTGGTGATTTTAGGTGTTTGCTTGAGCTTAGTGGTGGTGGTTGCAACCTTTGGGGTGGTCTCAGCTCTCAATAGGTTTTACAGGTGGAGATTTTGTTTTTTTGAGATCGGGGTGTTTTTGAGGTTGTTGGTAATAAAGGTTAATAGTGTTGATGAGGGGGAGGCATAACTGTCCATCAATTGGTGGTGATATGTTTTTGTTGAGTACCAGTTGTTTGTGACTAGAATCTCGCTTTATTTTGGCTATCAGTTGGATTATGTGGTGACCTCGAATTTGGGTCCATTTCCGTCGTCGCTTACCTATGTTGGTTTTGGGTTGTTTCTTTGTTGGTTTGTGACGTGATTTGGGTGGTTCAAATTTTGGTCGTTTTTCAGTTGGTTCTGTTTGCACTATTGTTCCACATGTTGATTATCTTGAGATTTGTCTTCTGAATTCTAGTGGGACGATCCCTTTTGCTTCGAGATCAGAAGTTGGCGTTTAGTTTTCAAGTTGTTGGGATGGTTAAGGGATCTACTCCAAAGGTCCAGGTGTTGAGGGGTGCCTTAGTGATTTGTTTATGGAGTCTGGTGGACCGATCACTTTTGATTCGAGATCGGGAGTCAGTTTCTTGACTCAAGTTTTTTGGCTTGTTTTGGCATCTTCCCTAACAAAACGAGGATTCATTGGTGGTGGAATTTGAATGAGTACTGGAATTTGGCCCAGTTGAGGTGATTTTTGTGGTGATGAGAATGTGAGGTGTTGATGTTAGGGGGTTTCAACGCGTGTGATGGTTTTCTGGAGTGAAATTGGAGTGAGTAGTGGGAGATAGGTGTTTGGACTTTGTTTATGTGGCTATTCACGATCGGCTGTGAGATTTTGGCTTAACTTTTTGTTTATGTTGGTTTATGGGGTTCAACTTGGTTTTGATGTTGATTTGGTTTTAGAGGTTTATTTTATTGGTATTTAAGATGTACGATGTATACATTTCGTTTTTGAGTGTTCCACCTACATACAACGCCTTTTACTCTGTAGTTTTTGTCTCACCGATCCATGTTCGTCTCGCGCAAGGACTTGGTTATTAATAAAATTTTGCCATTAAAAAAATTATATTTGCAGCTTGATCAAAGTCATATTTTTGGGATTATTAGTTATTTTACTCAAGTAAAAAAAGGAATATGAGTTATTTTATTCAAGTAAAAAAAGGAATGAGTTATTTTTCCACCTTTGGGTGCAATTATACTTGGATGTTTTAAAAAACTATTTTATTCAAAGTCATATTTTTAGGATTATGAAACTTATATTAAACATTAAAAGATGCTCATCTGAGCACAAGATGTGCTAAGAAAGAGCAATATAGTTCAATTACAATATAAAAAAAAGAAGAACTAAAGTAAAAACAATTTAAAAGATAACACTAATGATATTTTATAATTGACCAACATGGAATTTAAATTGTCTTTTAAAATTACAGAACCAGGATTCTATCATTGAATGGACACCTCGTGGACGTAATATGTTTTTGTCTGATGCTAGTTTGAAATTTAAATTGCTTTGCTTTTAATATTATTAAAGGAAACGTAAAAATATTTTGTACTAATATAAGATGTTTATAATACTATATTTAGTTAATAAATTTTTTGATATGATATTTCATTCTTTTACTATTGGTTCAATGAACAATTTTCCCTGCTTTCATTTACCTTTGTTGTCTAGAGACTATATAGTTTAGGGCTTCACTTTTATAGGGACTCACTTTTGTAAATATGTTCAGGTTTTATTTGAGTTAAGATCCTTTATATTTATTAGTTTCTTCATTTTTTTTATTTGCAGAGATATAAATATAAAGAAGTTTGAAAATAATTAATAATGGCGGAACTCACTACATATTTTTTGTATCTATTTCTCACCAAATGACATTGTCCATTTATTTAAAGCAAATGGAGAGAATCTTAACTTATTTTGTTATTTTCTTCGGAAAAAGAAAATAAGTACAACTTGGAGTTTGACGTTAGTTTTTAATTATATTATTTTCTATTCTTCTAAAACAAATATTAAATTTTATTATATTAGCGGAATAGAGGTTCGAACCAGAACACTCCACTTTTTTTTTTGTTAAATAGCCACTTTTTTTTTTGACCAAATAGCCTGGTGGCTAGAATTCACCTTTTTCAAGGTGAATAAGTTGAGTGTCCGGGGTTCGAACCCCGACCCCAGCATATAACAATGTATGTCCTTACCAACTGAACTATGCTCACGGAGACACCAGGATACCCCTCTTATTCACCTTAAAGATGAATTTGTAGGCACAAGATTATTTGACTAAAAATAATTAAAAATCATCTTAAAATGTGCAAAATGTACGTCACTGTTACCAATTCTATTTTCCAAATAATATCATTGATAAAACTTTGTTTATCCTCGACAAACTCTAAATCATTACGAAAAGTTTAAGAATAAGTGGAAATGAGTAATATATATTTTACTTCTTACGGGTAATTTTTTAAAAAAATAAAGGGGAAACTATTTCTAATTAAAATATATGTTAAACTTTTTATATATTGAACAATTATTTTTTATTAAAAAACTAGAATAATTAATGTCTGTGTTTTATTAAATATTAATTATTACATATAAAAATTTATTTTTAAATTATATAAAATATATCAATGAGTGTAACGACAAGTTACAAAAATACTTCAAGTATATAAAAATAAGTAGTCAGTGATGTATTTAAATATTTTTTTAAAAAAAATAGTATTAATTTTTTAATTGAAAAAATTAATGTCTCTTTTAATAATTTTTAATGTTTTTTTATAAGTCAATAGATTATAAATAAACATTTATTAATATATATGTACATTGTCCAGACAAAATATTAAAAGCTACGGTGAAATCAATGTACACAATAGAATTAAATGCTATTTAATATAATAAAATTTATTTAAAGATTATAATATGTATTTAATATTTATTTTTTTTGTTACAATATTTAATATTATATTATTATTTTTTTAATAAATATTTATTATTATATTTATAAATAGATTTGTCTATATAAGCAGCACAACAGGTGCAATAAGAAAAACATAACATAAAGGATTCTCACAGTTTTTTATTTGTTTTCTGATCCTCACTATCATGGCCAGAGGTAAGGTGAAACTAGCATACATAACATGTGACTCGAAGAGGAGGATGACATTCAGAAAGAGGAAAAATGGTTAGATTTAGCCTCTCTTTGCATATCATACATATAGTGTTGTTTTTATAGAATCAACAGATGTTAACAGTTTTCTTATATGTTTTTTAAATTATAATTTTATAATTGCGAAATTTCATGAATTTACTTTTATTTAATAAATTTGGAATTTTACTATAGATTATATATTGTTTATGGATTTTTTTTTTTTAAACAGGAATTATGAAGAAGATTGATGAAATTAGCACTCTGTGCGGAATAGAAGCCGGTGCAATAATTTACGAGCAAAACAATCCTCAAGTACAAGTTTGGCCATCAGATTTAGGGGTTAGAAGTGTGATATCCAGGTTCAGGAGTTTGCCTGGACTGGAACAAAGTAAAAAGATGGTGGATCAAGAGGTATTCTTGAAGCAAAGCATTGGGAAAGTCTATGAGCAGTTGATGAAACAAAGGAAGGAAACCAGAAAGAAGGAAATGACCAATATCATTCATCATTTCATTCATACCACAGAATTTAATGGATATTTAATGAGCAAACATGATCTTAATGATTTGTCCTCTTTTATTGATGAGAATTTGAGAGAGGTCGATCAAAAGATGAAAGGAATGCTAATCGAAGATTGAGAGGAGGTTGGAAATGGAGGTGGAGTTATGAATGGAACAAAGGAGCAGGGAAATTCAAGTTATGAATAATTTTTCTCTTTTGTTGTATAATATGGACTCTCTCCATTATCATTTGATTTTATTGTCTTTTCCATTTTGTTTTAAAGTTGGTATTCATGTATGTTTGTTTATTTTATGAGTGTTTGTATTGGGGTACTTTCGACCTTAGTTTGTTTGTGTCCGGTTGGGATTGTGTTTTGGGGACTGTTTTTCTGTTTTTTTACCTCTAGCTTATGTTGTTGGTTGGGTTGTTTTGTTGTATCCAGTGTCCCCTCCATCTCGGCTTGAGTGGATTTGGGTTTATTAATTTTATTTGCTGTTAAAAAAAACATGTAGGCTTTGTTTTTTAAGTTATTTTTACTTTTAAAGTATTGATGATCATCAATGAATCAGTAAAGACTCTATTTTTTAATCTCCAAATGATTATTGTAATGGTTCATTTATGCAAGTCCGTAAATTTTGTTTCAACCCAAATAGTTGACGGAATAGAAACCTCTCAATGATGAAGACCATCAAAATTCCTATGGCCTAAAGCTATCCCACAAATCCTAATTGGTTTTCCATTTTTATATTGAAATATATTTTAAAAGAAATTATTTTTTTATATAAAAAAAAATGTAAACTTTTTTTTATACAAAATCATCATAAAATATTATCGTTGATGAAAAAAGTAGGGTCAAGAAAACCCTTACCCAAGGGCAGAAAAAAAAGTTATATTTAGTCGAGGCTAAAAAAAAATCTCAATAGGAGGTCATAAATGTAATATTCTGCTTATCTGTTTCACGGTATTTTACCTGGTAACGTAGAATGCACACGTTTAGGACGGAGGGCAATTCTGTACTTTCCCGTAAGGGGTATTTAAGTGTACTTTCTCTAAAACTCTACATCAGAATTATCCTCTCCCTTCTCTCTAGGGTAGCGCCATTCTCCCTCCCTCTCCCAATTCCAATCCTTGTTGAAGATCATGCTGCTTGTTGGTGAGGATTCATACTCTTAGTTGGTGTGGAATCAAGACTTGAAGCTTTGATCCACTTATTTCTCTCCAAGTTTAGAGTGAGGGTGTATGTTGGATTGCATGTGAAGCTCTTGACCTAAGTTTTGCTAGTTTTCTGTCAATTTAAGGTGAGTTCTGTAGCTAGCAATTATCCTTGGGTTGTTGTGTATTCTTATGTGAGATGAATGAACAATTAGAAATCTTATGAACTTAGGTTTTAATGCCCCTTTTGCTATGATTTTGTTGAAATTGTGATGACTGTTACCATGCATGTAAGCCATATTGTTTTTCATGTATTTTGGATGTAATGTGAGCATTAAGGACTTGGTTTTTGAAGTTTTGTGGACCAAAATACGAAATACTGCAGGTCTGGGCTGATGAATGCCCGCTTAAGTGTGCAGCGCTCCCTTAAGTGTGCGAGAGGCAGTGGCTAACCAGGCTGCACGCTTGGGAGCACGCTTAAGCGTGCAGCATCAGCACAACACATTTTGAAAAGTTCCCCTGTGGTTCAACTGTGCCGTCTGAGGCCTTTCCTTGCAGTCTTTTAAATTTTATAACTTTAAAATAAAATACCTTTAACATCAAGTCATTAATATACATTACATCGTACGATTCTTTAACGAGATGCGTGGGCAACATTCACAACTTCAATGAAGGATGGCTTATGAGAGCTATGTATGTTTTATGCGGGTAGGAATCAAGTCTAGGTATGGGTAAATCCTAGAGCCTCGACTTAGATAGTCGAGAATAGGTATGTTAGCTCGCCTTTAAGGTGTATCAAGATATGAACATGTTTATGATTATATATGAAATGTCGTGTCTCTTGTGATCCACACCAGGGGGATTTCAAGAGGTTCACGCCAGGAGGACGGGACACGCTCCGCAAGGTAGCCCCCACGACATTAAGTGGAGTCCGATGTACCTTAGCTAGGAATTCATCGGTCATGTAAGGGATTGTACTCGGGGTTACTCCACTCGATACATTCTGTAAAATCAACTCAGATAATTGTATGATACACTATGATATGTTATTCTATGACAGGAAATGACATGATATAAAATGACCCAACTAGTTACAAGTGATGACGATCTAGGTTGCACAATAGTCTTAGGAATGTATGAGTTCACACACGTATAATCAACCAATCGGTTGTATTGTAGAGACGTGGTAACCGTAGGCTTCCCCCGAGGTTACCTCTAGCCTAGGACTTAGATAGAACTCACTGAGACATCATGTCTCATCCCATTCCTTCTTTTGTTCAGGTTCTCAGGTTGTTTGAGGCAAAGGTAAGGAGAAAACTTTGGATTGATCGTGCTATGTTGGATTTAGCGCTTATGCCATCTCATTTATGTTGTCTATTATATAAGTAGTAGTGTAATGGACCTCGTTGTACCTGTTTCATTCGACTCATCATGTATAATTATTATGACATATGACTAGAGACGACTTTGTACTCTAAATCTCAACTAATGTTGTATTTCCGTATTGTATGGTTAATGTATCCAATATCAGTTATAACGCACACGTTGAATATTCTAGACACTTTTAGTATGGGCGTTACAATAAATTAGGGGCTTAGTAAGTTTTGAAACTCAGAAATTTGAGACTAATTGAAAAACTCCAATTATAAGATTCAGAAAACTAAGAAGTTTGTTTGAAATAATTTTCAACAACATCCTCTTCATGTAGCTGATTTTTATTCTAATTAATAACCTTTTTTTTTTTGAGAGGAGACATAATTATTATGTGTTTCTCCTCAAAAACATAGATACTATGAATAAGAATTCAACACTACGGGCCTTTAAATATATAATGACATTATTTAAAACAAATAATGAATTAAAATTTTAATTGTGTTTGAAAGGGAATTGAAATATTAAGTATTGTTGCAAATTCAACTTGAAATATTTGTATTTTGCATTGCATTTTAAAAAGTATTGTTTTCTCTATCTGAATATCAAGCTTTAGTTGAATTTCACTTTTTCTTTCAAAGTCTCTTCTGACTTTTATATATATGTGATGTTGTTTTGTTCGTCGTCTATGTACGTCGTTGTTTGTATTTTTTGTCATGTTACGATGTTTGCTTGGTTTAGATTGCCATGTTATCTTTGATCCATTATATATCAAGTCAATGATTTAAGTGTTGTCAACCTTACTGATATGGAAGAATGAATCTTTGGGACGCAGGATTATGTTCATATTTATAGGTTTATGTACTTTGTTATTTTATGATATTACACAAATGTTGTGAGTTTTTCACAATACGTTTTTTTATTTATAGCAAATTTGTATTGTATCAATGTAATTTCTATCAATTTGAATGAATAAATATTGTTTGTTTTCCTAAAAGAAAATATCGTTTGTTTTAATTTTGCACTGTACTCTAATGCACATTGTTGGCCGCACATTATAGGCTTCTTTTTTTTGACAATTTTTCCTTTTCCCTACATTTATAGGCTTTATTTTTCCTAAACATAGTTATAGGTTTAATGAAGACTATTAAATGAGAGTTTATCTTTTCATTTAAAAAAAGTGATATTATTTATGGTTAATACATATTTACTCCCTGTAATTTGGGCGAGTTCCAGTTTACCCCCTTGCAATATTTTTTTTAGAAACACCCCTGGCCCCATCTGACATAATCCAGGCGCTGACATTTCTCGCCACTGTGTAATTAATTTAATTTTTCAATTTTTTAAAACATGATATGTGTGTAATGGTTTTACACATCATTAATTGATGTTAATATTAATAAAATAACAAAAAAGAAACTTAAAAATCTGAGAATTTGAAAAGGCTTTTTGATATTTAGGGGTTTCATTTTCAACCATAACATAGTAAAAACACTCAAAACTCTCCAAACCTTAACCGAATCAAACTCAAAAATCAGAGAATCCAATCCAATCGAAGATAGATTTGAAACTGTAACCCAGAATCAAAAACTACTAGACGTTTGATTTTTGAAACCCAGAAGATGATTTACGAAACCAAGAACACGAAGAATGCGAAGAAGAAAAAGGTGGCGACTAAAACGATGAACACGAAGAACAAGAATGACATGAAGAACAAAGTATTAGTGAAAACGAAGGAAAACGGAGGAAATACGGATTGTGGAAGGAAAACGAACAAAGAAGGAGGTGGCATTGCGTCGGAGGTAAACATCTTTTTTCTTCTGTATCTTTTTTCAATATTTGCATGAACAAATATTTGAATGTTATGGTTGTTGTGGTCCTGAATATGGCATAAACAGACATATATTTTCATGTTATTTTGTCTTTTAGGGTTTTTTTATTCCTAAATATGAAATGTGCCTTTCTGACTGTGTGTGTGGGGTCCATATTAACACGTGTCTTGCTTTGATTTGTGTAAATTTGTTGGTAGAAAAATGATTGTTCAACTGCATATTTCATCATGGTGGTGAGTTTGTTAGGGATGATGTCTTGTTCTATAGAGGTGGGCTACAAACGATAGTATCTGATATAGACATAGAGAAATGGGGTATGGATGCTATTCATGAACTTGCAACTGGGTGGGGTTAGGAGAAACAACACTACAGGGTTTGGGCTACAGCTGATGGGAAAGATATTGAGTTTTTTCAAATTTATATTGATCATATTGTTGATGAGGTTGCTTATAGGGCTATGAGTGAGAAAGCTCGTGGACATTTGTATTTAGAGCACAATGTACAAAATGTCATGGAAAGAGGTGAGTAAGTTAGAGAACCTATTTGTTTTGATATGAATGAGGGTACTGATGTCGAAGGTGGATAGAATGAGTATAGCAGTGATGATGTGCAATTAGATGATAGTGAGAATGAGAGAGCTACTTGACTTGATGATGGGTTTGATGTACTTGAACCTGAAGAAGTACCTACATAGAAGTTAGTAATAGGCAATAGTTCATTAAAGGGAAGAAAAGGTAAATGTAAGTGTCATATGAAGGAGGAAGATGTTGATTCCTTAAATGAGGAGTTAGAGAGCTCAAATCCAGATGAATCTGACCATGAGAAATGACCTAGGTATGAGAAGTTTAGAAAGGAGCAATTAAATAAGACGTTTGATTTAATTTATGTATGAAATTCAATTCTCTAAAGGAGTTCAAGGGTGCAATAATTGAGTGGACCGTATTTAATGGGTATGAAATTACCTTTGTGAAAAATGAGAGTTATATGGTAAGGGTTGTCTGTAAGGGAAATTGTGGGTTTTTGGCTCTTTGTTCTAAAGTGGGGGACATGCACACTTATCAAATAAAGACTTGAGTGGGAAAGTACACTTGTGCTAGGGTTCTTGCAAACAGATTTGCGAATTCTAAGTGGGTTGTAAACTTTGTAGTTGTTAACAAAATGCAAACAACTCAGAAAGTCACAATCCAAGATGTCACTAATGATATGAGGAAGAATCACTCAATAGGTATAACAAAAGGCAGAGCATGGAAGGCTAAGCAGATAGGACAAAAGATTATTGATAGGTATGTTGATAAGAAGTATGGCATAATATGGAGGTATGTTGTTGAACTTCAAAGGTTAAATTCTAGTAACACAGCTTAGGTGAATGTCCATAGACCAAATCCTACACTTCAATCCATAAGTGGGTCTTTCTACTTCTGCTTTGATGGATGCAATAAAGGGTTCGCATCTGCATGTAGACTTTTTGTTGGGTTAAATGGCTGCCACTTAAAGACCAAGTATGGTGGACAACTTCTATTGGTTGTTGGAAGAGATCCCAAAAATCAATATTTTCCACTAGCCTTTGGTGTTGTTGAAACTCAAAGCAAAGAAACTTGGAAAGTGTTTATGGAATTGTTGATGGATGACATAGGAAAGGATAAAAGATACGTCTTCATATCAGATCAACAAAAGTTAAAATCAATTTAAATTTTGTCTTACTTTAACTATTTTTAATTAGCCCTGCTGCTGATAAAATCTAATTGAATGTTATTTTAAATGTTTACTTTGTTGTAGGGATTGATGCTAGTTTTTGAAGAGATATTTCAATCAATTGAGCATAGGGTCTGTTTAAGACATTTGTATGCAAACTATAAGAAGAAATTTGGTGGAGGAACCCTGATAAGGGACTTGATGATGGGTGTTGCTAAAGCCACATATTATCAAGCATGGAAAGCAAATAAGATGAGTTGAAGAAGGTGAATGTTGGTGCTTGGGAATTGTTGATGTTAGTGCCCACTAAGAGCTGGAATAAACATGCATTTACGTACTATCCTAAGTGTGATGTGCTTATGAATAACTTAACTGAGTCATTTAATGTTACAATTTTAGTTGCTAGCGATAAGGCTTTATTGTCTATGTGTGAGTGGATTAGGAACTTCTTAATGAATAAGATGACTACTGCTACATCTAAGTTAAATAGATGGCAACACAATGTTATGCCTATGCCTAGAAAATGATTAGATAAGTAGGTATTTATGTCTGGACAATGGACACCAAATTGGTCCATAACTGATGAATGGTAGGTGGCACATCATTTTGGTGAGCCACAATTCATGGGTGACACTACTAAGAGAGCTTGTTCTTGTGGGTTATAGGAATTAGTAGGAATTCCATGTAGACATGCAGTTGTTGCATTAGGTTATAGGAAACAATCCATAAAAATTTTTTGACCAATGTTACTATAGGGAAGTATACCAACAATTTTATGGGTTTGAAGTCAGTCCCATTAATGGTATGGACATGTGGCCTGACGTAGAAATATACGAGCCTTTGCCACCTCATTACAAAAGAGGACCTGGAAGGCCCGAAAAACTCAGGATTAGAGAAGTTGACAAACTCGGTTCTAGAATGAGAAGACCTGGAGTTGCTTATAGGTGTACCAAATGTGACAAGTTTGGACACAATGCAAGGAGGTCTAAAAGTACAAATCAGGACTCATATGTTGCTAAGAGAAAGGTATACATTTCTTACTAATTCTGAAGCACATTTGCAATTGTTACAATTTTTTACATGCCTGATTATGTTTGAAAATGTCGTAGAGAATGATAAAGAAAGACAATTTTGGGAATTCCTCTGAAAATGCTAAGACATCTTATACTCAGACTTAAACAAATAATGCTGGAAATATCAACCTTGTTGTTGTACCAAATTAAAGTCAAACTGATATTGAAAACCCTGCTAAGAGACAGGTAATTTCTTAAGTCTTATTACTCAAATCATTAACCCTGTTAGTGTTTTCGAATTGTTAGAAAATTGTTTTCTTATAATTTTGTAGAAGCAAGCAAGTTCTCAAAATGTTGAAGCTCCACTTGAGAATGTTTTTTATGACATACCTGATAAAGTGTTTGCATCCATTCCTGATGAGAATGATTCTCATACTATTCCTATTTCTGTTACTGCACATGGAACAATCATGTCCCTGTACCTATTAATGCACCTGGGCCAAAGATGAGAAATGGGCCAAGGATGCTTAATGTACCAAAGACCTGGAATGGACAAAGGATGTTGAATGGACCATAGATGCTTAATGGACCAAAGACTTGTAATGGGCCAAAGTTGTTCAATTCTCCAAGGATGGTTAAAGAACCTAAAATGCAAGATGGGGCTAAGTTAAAGAATGCAGTTAAAAAAGTTAACAAGAGGACTAGTGACAGGCTAAGGAAACTGAAGACAAAGGAAATTAGAGGTCATAGTGCTACTGCTGATGCACCATTGGTGTTAGATGAGTCTGAATAAGAGTCCTAACACAAGAAGATATTGCATTAGGCACAAAGGAAGAAGTAGTGCTCCCATATATTAGATAAATGCGTGCAGTAGTTGAACCTCCAATAGAATATACTTTTCATTATATTTTAGGTGTTTTGTAAAGACTTTAAGCACATTGTGTGCAATCTTTTGAAACTTAGTATTTTGTAATGGCTTTAAGCACATTATGTGTCTTTTATGCAATTTTTTGTAATGATTAATGCACTTTATGGGCTATTTTCACGAGATATATGTTAAGTCTCATAAGGTAACACAAATGTGTTATATATGTTAAGTCCTTTGTAGTGAATCTAAATGTTACCAAATCAAAGTTATAGACTTGTTAATTCATAAGGTAACAAAACACATAGTTCATTCATTAATACCAAACATTACATCATACTACTTATAGATGTTTATATCATAACTAAACTTCAAAATATTACATAAAGTCATATATTTCAACAGTACAACACATAAACTTCAAAACAACCAAGAAGAAGATCCATGACAGCAAAACTGTAACAATTAGGCCAAAGCTTTTGCTTCGTTCATATTGCAACTTTTTATTTGCTTTTAGATGCTTGGTTGATGCCCTTTATTTCCCATATTCCTTACCTAATTCCTTTCCAAATTCTTTTCCAACTTCCTTTCCAATATCCTTGCCAAACACCCTTAGATATTATGATATCATTGCACAATTGTTGCAACCAAATTCTACATTCTTAGAAGGTAGATTCACCATGTTGTTGCTTCCAACATCATAGCCTTTTGAACCTATATTTTGCAAAGTGCAACCAAAGTCATTGCCATGTGTTTGAGAAAGAATACACAACAAAATTTTAATTTTTTCCCCTCACAATAATTACATTATCTCCAAAATTTCCTCTTTGGATTTTCGTCTGTGTTTGATACCCACATTCACATAAACTTATTGCACCCACATTTGGGTGATTTTCTTCCATTTGAGTTGCCAACTGATGATGCTTTTCTTCCTACCATTTCAAACCCTAAAAAAACTAAAATAGACAAGAAGAGGATGTCGCGAGGAAGGAGGAGAGGGTGAATAATGCAAAAGGTGAATTTGAAAATGAAGAAGAGGATTACAATATTCGAAATGGGGAAAAAGAAGAAGAAGGATGTCGAGAGGAAGACAAAGAAGAGATGGGGATATGATTTAAATTGGGTTTTTTTCCTTCAAATTCTCAGTTTTTTAGGTTTTTTTTTCAATTAAAAATGATTTATATGTGTAAAACCATTACACACATGTCTTGATTTAAAAAAATGAAAAATTAAATTAATTACAAAGTAGCGTGCCACGTCAGCGCTTGGAGTTTGTCAAATGGGGCCAAGGGTGTTTTGTGAAGAATCTTCATTTTTTAAGGTTGGAATCTAAAAAAAGCTTACTGGAGGGTAAACCGGAACTCGCCCAAATTACATGAGGGTAAATACGTATTAACCCAAAAAAAACCCTAAAAGACAAAATTACATGCAAATATATGCTTGTTTATGCCATATTCAGGACCACATCACCCATAACACTCAAATGCTTGTTCATGCAAATATTGAAAAAAGATACAGAAGAAAGAAGATGTTTGCCTCCGACGTGATGCCACCTCCTTCTTTGTTCGTGTTCGTTCCATAATCAACGATTGTCTTTCCTCCGATTTCCTTTGGTTTTACCGATACCTTGTTCCTCATGTCCTTCCCGTTCTTCGTGTTCCTCATTTTCATTGCCACCTTCTTCTTCTTCTTCTTCTTCTTAATTACACAGTCATGGATGGATACACCCCCCACCTAGCCTGTGCACTAGCCCGGGCTCATCACTTACTTTCTTTGTAGCAAGCCCAACCCAATAGCCCATTAACCACTTAAAAAAAAGACTATTATTTTCCGGTCCTATCCATTTCTCGCGCCCCTTGTAAATTTTATAAAAATTCCCATGAGTAATTCGGATTTTAAAATCTGAAATGATTTTTCACTAATTCAGATTATAAAATCTGAAATATGCTTATGTATAACCGGCAATCAGAATCTCTCCCATTTCAGCAGTTTTGAATTTTGATTTTAAAAACAACCAAAAAACAAAGCAAAAAATGCTAAATACATATCATATAAAATCATAAAAGCCACGAACTAATAAAACCGGAAGCCGAAGTAGAAGAACCACCGCCTAATGTGGCATATTAGTTTAATCCAAATGAGATTATGTGTGTTGATATTATTCGAACATTCACCGCAAAGAAGTCTCGGAAAGGGAATTTACTTCCTAATTTTATTTAGCACGTTATCGACAGATTATATTTTATCTCTCTTATTTTAGATTGTATTTTTGTTAAAAAAATGACGAACCTCTTTTATTTCGATTTATGACTATTTATATATGTTATGTCACATGTGAATTTGCGATAAAAATTTTCCTCAGGCTCAATAAAATTTATGGCTCTGCCACTGTACACAGTGACGTGCCACGTCAGCATCTGGAGTGTGTCAGATGGAGCCAAGGGTGTTTTGTGGAGAATCTTCATTTTTAAAAGTTGGAATCGAAAAGAAAAAAAATTGCAAGGGGGTAAGCCGGAACTCGCCCAAATTAAAGGGAGGGGGCTAAATACGTATTAACCCTATATAATATCACTTTTTTTTAATGAAAAGATAAAGGCTCACTTAAAAGTCTTCTTTAAACCTATAAATATGTTTAGGAAAAATAAAGCCTATAAATGTAGGGAAAAGAAAAATTTGTCAAAAAAAGAAGCCTATAATGTGCGGCCGACATTGTGTATTAGAGTACAGAGCACAATTAAAACAGAAAAAAATTATTCTTTCAAATAGATATAAATTACATTGATATAATACAAATTTGATAAAAATAAAAATGACGTATTGCGAAAAACTCACAACATTTGTGTAATATCATAAAACAACAAAGTACATAAACCTACATATGATCATAATCCAGCGTCCCAAAGATTCATGCTTCCATATTAGTAACATTGACAACAGTAAAATCATTGACTTGATCTGCAATGGATCAAAGATGATATGACAATCTAAACCAAGCAAACATCGTAACATGACAAGAAAAGCAAACAACGATGTACAAAGACGACGAATAAAATATTGTCACATTTATACTTAAAAGTCATAAGAGACTTTGGAAGAAAAAGTGAAATTCAACTAAGGTTTGATATTCATATAGAGAAAACAGTACTTTTTAAAATGCAATGCAAAATACAAATATTTCAAGTTGACTTTGCAACAATACGTTAATATTTTAGTTTCGTTTCAAAAAAAATTAAAATTTTTATTCATTATTTGTTTTAAATAATGTCACTATATATTTAAAGGCCCATAGAGTTGCATTCATATTCATAGTATCGATGTTTTTAAAGAGAAACACATAATAATTATGTTTCCTCTAAAAAAAAAAAATTTGGTTATTAATTAGATTAAAAATCAGCTACATGAAGAGGATGTTGTTGAAAATTATTTCAAACAAACTTCCTAGTTTTCTGAATCTTATAATTAGAGTTTTTGAATTAGTCTCAAATTTCTGAGTTTCTAAACTTACTAAGCCCTTAAATTATGAACTCCTATAGAGATTTTCTTTTAGCCTCGACTAAATATAATTTTTTTTCTGCCCCCGGTAAGGGTTTTCTTGACCCTACTTTTTTCATCAACGATAAAATTTTATGGTGATTTAGTATAATAAATGTTTACATAGTTTTTTTTTTATATAAAAACATAATTTCTATTAAAATATATTTTAATATAAAAATGGAAAACCAATTAGAATTTGTGGGACAACTATAGGCCATAGGAAATTTGATGGTTTCATGGTCTTCATCATTGAAAGGTTTCTATTCCCCCAACTATATGTGTTGAAACCAAATTTACGGACTTGCATAAATGAACCATTACACTAATCATTTGGAGATTAAAAAATAGAGTCTTTATTGTTTCACCGATGATCATCAATACTTTAAAAGTAAAAATGACTTAAAAAACAAAGCCTACATTTTTTTTTTAACAGCAAATAAAATTAATAAACCCAAATCCACTCAAGCCGAGATGGAGGGGACACTGGATACAACAAAACAACCCAACCAACAACATAAGCTAGAGGTAAAAAACATAAAAACAGTCCCCAAAACCAGTACCCCAACCGGACACAAACAAACTAAGGTCGA
>Ga0228710_1002227_pt1 | contig 30341 bp, 17 predicted proteins | sample MedpolnodulmetaG_FD_177995 | JGI IMG/M metagenome (GOLD analysis project Ga0228710, IMG submission 177995) | Root nodule microbial communities from Medicago polymorpha collected in Santa Monica, California, United States - pink nodules | ecosystem: Host-associated > Plants > Roots > Nodule...
CCCCCTAGAGCCCGACGAAGTGGAAATGCTGTTGGGCTTCCCTAGGAATCATACAAGGGGGGGTGGAATCAGTCGGACCGACAGATTCAAATCACTTGGAAATTCTTTCCAGGTATGAAAATACTCTCTCTCTCTCTGTATATATATATATATATATATATATATATATTTCTGATACGTCTGTTATTTGGTGGTAATTAGAATTGGGAGTGCATTAGATCTCTCAAATATCAAGTGAAAGGGAATCTGTGTGTTCTTTCTGTTCATTGGCAACAATGCATTCTTTCTATTCATAATCTAAATCAGTTTTTATCAAGACCAATAAACTTTGAATAAAACGTTAAAATAGATTTTGATGCAACGAGTCTCTACATAGAATTGCTTTCATTTACAGCGCATCAGTGGCATTTTTGTGTTTTACATTGTATTCAGCATAATTTTGTCCAAGTGCCAGTTTTTTTTTCTAATACTATTTATTTTCTTTGTTTTTCCCTGTGAAACTTTCCAATAGATTGTGATAGCAAGTTACATTGTTTTTCTCTATAAAAGAAATTTGTGGCCTATGCATTTAAGTTTTCCGTGTACAATTCGCTTTCCTTATGTGTTTAGTTTATTTCAGGTTGACACAGTGGCGTATCACCTATCTGTTCTTAAAGAAATGTATCCTAATGGGATCAATCTTTTATCCCTCTTTTCTGGAATTGGTGGTGCAGAAGTAGCTCTCCATCGACTCGGCGTCCCTCTAAATAATGTTGTGTCAGTTGAAAAATCTGAAGTGAATAGGAATATTGTTAGAAGTTGGTGGGAACAGACAAATCAAAAAGGTAATTTGATTGATATCGATGATGTGCAACAGCTAGATGCTGAGCGTTTGGAGCAGCTCATGAGTGCATGTGGTGGTTTTGATCTCGTTGTTGGTGGGAGTCCATGCAATAACCTGGCTGGAAGCAACAGGGTTAGCCGGATTGGACTCGAGGGAACAGAGTCAGCCCTCTTTTACGATTACTTTCGAATTTTAGACTTGGTGAAAGCTATGGCACCGAGATTTCAATGAAATTGTATATAGAAATTTCATTTTCAGGATGTGTATAATCCAAACATGTAGGATCTTCTAATATAACCTCAACATTAGGCAAACACTTCTAATCCATTTTTATTGTCGAACAAGGAAAGGCAACTGTATCAAATAAATTTTTTCTGTAACATTTCTGGTTTCAGTTTACTACTTTGTTAGTACATTGTTTATGTTTAGTACGTCTAAAAATGATAGATGAGTCAACTATGGATAACGTTAAATGATTCTAGTTACTTGCAAGTCTTTCAGCTTGTTATTTTTTCAGTTTCATCTATGGTAGATTTTTTTTAGGATCAACTTTTGTCTCTTGCATACCGAGATTGTATGCTAGAGTAGAAAAGTTATAGAACACTGGGGTGTTTGATTTTGCGGGGATGAATATTGCTTTTACGGTTTAATAGAACCATCCGCTTTGTAATTGATTTTATGATTGAGTATAAGTAGAGTGTTCAATATGTTTGAGTATATGTACAGGGTTCAATATGTGTCGAGATGAAAAACACAGGATTTGCAAGACTGATATGGGTTTTCAAAAATGAGAAAAGAATGTAAAGGGTAGGGAGTGATGATACTAAATGTGGCCATTATGGGACAGACATATAGTCATTAAGGCGAGGAGGATGTTTGTGAATGCGTGTAGACTCTAAGTGGTGTTGCAAGGCAAAAGGGTGTAGGGTCAGAGGCGGTAGGAATTGGGTGTGATGGAAGGTCTGGAGATATATGATGAGGTATGATGGCTTTGTGGGATATTATTTAGAGAACCCCAAATGTACCATGTAAATTAGATCAAACATTGTACCAAAAAAAAATAAAATTAGATCAAACATTGTAGTACTCTTAGTATGACTAAGAGGGAAAGGGATTTTATGTTGTTTGAAAATTGGCAACAATCACAATTTTATTTGATAGTGTTTGTACAAATGAAAATTGAGTAATCAATTGTTGTGCAATAAGTCTGAGAAGGATGGCCAAACCTATGATGTCACAAATCAAAATCAATGGAAAGGGTGTGACTACAAATAATATATACAGTATGTTACGAACTACTCAATTCAATCTTGAATGTTCAGTTATGCCATCTCAAACGTATAAGATAGCATGACCTTGAACATGATTATCTCTCTCAGTAAAGGGATTGTAAAATGGATTGCAGAGATATGGTTGAACTTAGTGAAGGGAAAGACCTCCCTTCTGTTTCTGGTGAAATACTTTCCTGATAGATGCCTTACTGCCACTGTTAACAACATTGAGGTACCTAGGTATTGCGTGCATTGCTCAAACCATTACTCAAAAATTCACTTTGCTTGACAAAGCCAAGCGTTATAGTATAGACTACCATGCATTGTCAGAATCTCGAGCTGCTCTTATTGCATAGATTTCTCTTTAGTTTTTTCATTGTACACTTTTTAAAGACCTGTTATCATTATTTTGCGTCGTTTTCTTTGTACTTCAACTAATGTCAGTGGCAACTAGTATATGTTATGATGGAACCTATGAAGTGTTCAGTAATAAGGTAGACTTATATTGTATGCATATTTTATTCTTATATACTTCAATTGGGAATGACAGGTAAAATGACTCAAATTGGTTTTTACTTTGTTATAGTCAGGATCTGGAGGTGCTAACCTATTGAAAGCATCACTTGGGTTGGGTCTATAGATATCATCACTTCATTTTGTCAATCTGAAGATGAATCAGAAAAGATCAAGGAAGTTATTAATGCATCTTCTTAAGGCAGTGGATTTGTTCATGCTGCCCTCTCAACTAATAAAATGGTAGTGTACTGCCATAGTGTCATATACTAGGGGGAGGAATAATGCTCTTAGCATATTCAATGTGCAAAGACACTCCAGCTTGAAAAGTTGGCTTCATACCCAAATTTTTCAACTTATACACCTGTCTCACTAAACATGATCTGCTACCATTTTTTCCTTGTCAACATTCCTCCTGGATCTTACTGATTAACCACTTGATGCAGGTCATGCTGATTCACCTGCAAGATAGGCCTCATCCAGGTTTTTTGGATATTATTCAAGAATTGCAAGATGAAGCAAAGTTCTGCATGATGATGTTAACATGGGATCATAAATATAGGCTTTTTAGGTTTACTCTCATGAGCTTAAGTTTTAAGATAACGACATTAACCATCAAAATCGTTGTCATTCTTCGTTGTCAAATTTATGTATCAAAAATATAATTTATGTTTTATCAATGTGCGCATGGAAAAGTTTATATGCTGCAAACTAAAAGAAGTCCCTGCTTAAAGAAGTAAGGGAGCACAAATGCATTATATATTTTCAGTTTTCACTACCAACTGTCCCAGACTTTGCTCTAGCTTTCACTAGGCCTCCAATGATGCCATAGTTATACTCACAGATTATGTTCAATTTCATCTAGCAAGAGTATAAAGGAACCTCAAGCAGAAATTTTTTATATAATTATTTATACTAATAATACAAAGATCTATAAATGTTATACACATAATAATTTGCTCTTTCTTCAAAATCATAATGCACATCACTGCAGATGTAAGCTGGGGGATTAATAAGCACCTTATAGTAAGAACTCAGAAATAAAGGGCTGTTAACTAGAGTATTTAATTATCTTTTGTACCACCACTGTCCTTGCTTTCATAGTCTGCCTACTACATCGATCAGCTTGCACACTCAAACTCCCAATAATCTCCGCAAAAGTTTCTATTTTCTTCTTAATCTCATCGATTGCAAGCTTTACAGCATCCTCATTTCCAAGAGCAAAATCAGCAGTTTGCACCATGGATTCAATCTTTATTTCCAATTGATCTATACAAACCCGAATGTTATTCATATCCACCAGCGCAATTTAAGTACCAACCTGCATTGAACTGATTACTTCTCGTTGGCCCTTTAAAGATGTCTCGTATTTCTTAAAAAGTGAGTTACACCATTTTCCAACTGAGCCTATTGGAACAGCCAATGCCCCTGCCAAAGCTGTTACAACAGGGGGTGCAGAAATTGCAGCTGCCACCACCGAGAAAATCAACACGGCGACAAAAGCAGCTACAAAAATAACACTTGACACCCTCTTCAATGTCTTGTGAGATTTCAGTTTCTTATCAAGCTTTTGCTTTCTAATCAGCAATTTCTTCAGCATTGTTGATTGTTGAGTATAAACCGACTGAAACAACGAATAAAATTCTTCAGTAAAGGGGTCCCCGGTTTCCTTGAAATCCTTAAGCCCTTTTAACGTCTTTACATAAGTTGACCCTTCAACTCCATTTTGAACCTCTTCCATCAAAACAAGTCATTGCAGACTTAACCACAACAAGTTTTTCGCGTGCTCGTTTCAAGCATTTCTGAAGAGCATTACAAAACTCCAATTTCTGGAGACTATTCTCGAAAAAATCCTCTACCAAGGAGAACAAGTCACGATCCTTCTTGTTCCATATATCTTGCTTGCAGTCCAGAATGACTTTGACAACTTCCTGGTTCATCTCAAGAAGACTTCCGGTAACTTCACCTAGTGACTCCAGCGATGTAGAATGAACCTCAATCCCTTGGGAAAGAGAGTTGATCACCCTGTTGGTGCGCTCCTGAATGTTAGCATCGAAGGATTGCAAGTTTGGATCATCAACACATGCAGCTTCATAAGAGCTTAAATCGGCCGCATAAAGAGAATGCGCACCCATTTGAATCAGTGTTGGGACACATTTTACTATTATGTCAATCTCACGAACACGTTTATTATCAGCAAGTCAATCCGAAAAACAAATTTAATATCAGAAGGTTATTATATATATTTCTATATAGAGAGTCTGGATTGATTCTTTTTTTTTCCTATCGTGCACATATATTTTTTTCTTTTGTTTTAAAGAAGTTGTACACCTATATCAGAATGTTCTCATTCACGGTAGAATCATACTTAATGTTTTATAAGAAGTTAAATTTTTTAGTTAAATTCCCAAAATTAACTGTATATAATAATTGATTGCAAGTTACTTTTTCCATCAGTGGACATGCAATGAGCATATAGATACAGATTTGTATTTTATTGCCAAGTTCTCACACACAACCTTTTCAAGGACTAACCATGGGTGTGACAATTCTAAAATTCAACCTTACTTGCATGTTACTTTTTTTCTTCTTTATAACATACTAAAGTAGTTTTTACTTATCAAAGCAATTGTCGCAATTGTGATGACTTTATAGTTTGTACTGTGTGTTGCACCATGGAATGTAACTAAAGGCATGAATTCATGTTTTTTAATCAAGGACTAATCGTTGTCCAGTGCATAGCTTCTACTCGCCAGATTACTTTGGACACTGCTATGAATAAAATCTGGGAGCACCAGATCAACTCAAAGCACGTTGGCCAGGGTTGGCCTTATATTTTCGGTCTTAAATAAACATTAATCAAATAGCAACACAGATTCACCAACCATGAAGATTACAACATCCAGATTAATATATTTAACAAAAGTGATGCGACGAATACAAAAATATCCTGAGGAACATAATAATACATAAAAGGGTTCACCAACGAAAATAAGACGAGAAGAACTTAAATCAGATTAACATGAAAATGAAATTGAGTGAACTACGTTTACACTATCATATTCTTCAGTCTAGTTGAGAGTAAACAGTGTGACTGTCATCTTTTGAGACATCAACTCACCAAGCCTTATAGTATTCACTTCTCTAAGTTGTTTTGCCTTGAAAATTTGTGTCATCCACCATTTAAACCAAGAACAACTAGACTTGAAACTTGGTCACAAAAACCAGCAAAAACTAGATGAGGCAGCCTTAGGATTTCCGGTATTTGTACATTGTGAGAGTTAACTTAAAATCAGGTCCTGGAGAAATCGTGCCACGATGGAGAAGCAACGTGCCACGATTGTTGAAGAAGTTCCTGAAGCAAGTCACTGGAAAAATTGTGCCACGGTGGGATTCCAACGTGGCACGATGGTGCGCTAGATGCGAATAACAAAAACGCATTTGACGTTATCTTTTTTGGTGTTGGTTTTGGTCTTGGTGGTTAGTTTTATACTAGGTTTCATGATAGACATCGGTTGAGTGGTGTCAATACTGGTGCTCACCTTAACCCATTAAAATGACAAATTACAGTACTTAGAACCAGTTTGGATTTAATTTAGACCTTATTTAACAAACAAAGTTTTTCACAAGCATAGCTATCAAAAACAAAGTCATCAACTAACCCAGATTCAGGTTATAACAAATGTTCACTCCTCCATAAGATATCACAAATTAAAAGTTGGTGAACTTCTTTTCTTTCAAATTTTCCAGTCTCCTTGATGCTGACTTCCAAAAGAGTTAATTCAATTCCCAAGCTCTTGGCCTTTTCTTTGGAAACCTGATATGTAGGCATGTACGACTTATCATCCAAAGTGAAAATGTAAGAAAAATCCAAACAAGTTGAACTTGAATCATCCAATGTATATAAATGTATAGAATGATGAATCATGTAAGCCTCGAAATATAGTAAGCTTTAACCTATTTTGCATATTCAACAACATTTGTAGGATTTGCCACATTTAAATTTGCTATACTTGGCCTTAAATTGGAAACATTTAATTCGTAAATAAATCAAATGAAAATAGAAGACATGGAAATAAAGGAAGGTGCAAATCATCATGCTATTCAGGTTGAATTTAAATGTCATACAAAACGAAGTATTCTCTGGATATGCTTAGTTAGCCGATTAATTCACCAACTCTTTATGGAGATCTAAAATTAATTATACATTCGAAATTGGATGCATATAATATAGTCTATGTTCTAGCTATAAGTGATTATAGTCCTACTTAGAATTAGTCTCACCGCCCAAATACTTTCCCTAATTTCTTATTTTTTTCCTTATTCTGACTTTCTGAGAGATTCTTCCATTTGTTGAATGTGTTGTACTTTTTTTTCGCTAATTTACCTTTTCGCGTCTGCATTAAATAAAGAACCATGAATCAGATATCAAAGATGACTGAATCCTTTCATATGTAGCGCTGAACTGAGTTTCAAACAGGTAAATAAAGCTTTAAAAAGAATATAGACAAAAAAAAAAAGCTTTAAAAAGAATAAGGCATATTAGATGATAATTTTCATTCATACAGGGGCGTAAATTATATGCAATCTTTAAGTTGCTGAAATTATTAATCTTACTTTTCTGGGAGTTGCAACCTAGGGCACTAGTTACGTAAAATCTCCACCATTTCTGAGTTGAAGCATTCTCATAGGCCAGAATATGGGCATTTGCAACATCTTTCACATTGACCCATCCAAAACTAGCATTTGGAAATGTTTGTGCACTTGTATCAAGCAGTGAAAGAGTTTCAATTATCTACAGAAGGACAAAATCTTGACAAATATATTTGAAGCACGTAGGAACTACTGTATCTCGACATATTGGGAAAAAATCAATGCCATATATGAACTAAAAATACAGATAAAATTAAACAACAATCAAACAAAAAATAATAGGAAGTGTACTGTCAGCCAGCTTAACGATAAAAATGCAGATATCCTGTACTTATCTAATCGTCCTTTCAATATTCTATTTTAATTTCTATTAGAACAGAAACTAGTAATAAAAGATTAAAGAAACAAAAGTAAAAGACAATAAACACGATCGATCTTCATTCACGCAGTTCGGCTAACTAGTAGAGCATTACATGTAAGTGGTAATTACTTACAATTAATTAGATTTAGAATTGCCGCAGCACTTGTTTTACGGACTGGCTGCAAGAGAGGCCCAATGACCATTGCTGGGTTAGTAGTGACCATTGCTGTGTTACGGACTGGCTGTAGATTTAAAATTTCCATGCAGCATCTTCAGCCAATTTCTTTGAAACCACATACCACAGCTGAAAGCATCAATAGAAAATAAAAAAAGTCGAAGAGCATTACATGATAAATCATTTTACACACACAATGCTGGCATTGGAACGAAGCATTGTACTCAAAGTTATCAAATAGCGGCTATAACATAGCAGAATTTGAACAAATCGTTGATATTTGCAATACATTATTTAGTATAAAGGTTGCTTATAAGCAAACCACTGTTTTATGTGATCCACGTTTAACCATTGACAAGTGTGATTATAGTTTCAAGCTGGTGAATGAAGAACATCAAGTGTCTTTTCTGTGCTTTTTATTTTATTTTACTATTATTTCAATCTCACAAACATCTTTATTACCAGCAAGTAAAAAATGTCAAAAACAAATTTATTACCAGCAGGTTATTATATATATTTCTAGATAGAATCTGAATTTATTATCAGCAGGTTATTATACAGATTTGTATTTTAGTGTCAAAACGAAAATAGATGAGAAGAACTAAATCAGATTAATATCAAAATGAAACTGAGTGAACTATGTTTACACCATCATAATCTTCAGTCCAGTTGAAAGTAAATAGTGTGACGGTCATCTTTTGGGACATCAACCCACCCAGCCTTACAAGTTTTGTGTCATCCACCAAAATGTATGCAATACATTGGATTCGATATTTTTCACTAAAGTCTGCAAAGCATGGGATTTCCCGACTGATAAACCAAGAACAACTAGACAGGTTCGATATTCCAGCTTCGATATTTTCCACAAAAACCAGGAAAAAATAGTTGAGGCAACCTAAGGATTTCCGGTATTTTTACAAACATAAAATTAAATTAAAAAATATGCCAGATCCATGAACAAATTGAACATTACAGGTTATTTCATGCTCACTTCAATGTTCTTAGCTCTCAATATTCTCCAAGAAGATCCCCTAAATTTCAATCGTTTACCCTCTTAGAACCACTCAATGTTTTTCACTCTTAATGTGTTTCCTAACCCAAAACTCAATCCCAAAAGGCACAAATCCTTTGCATTAAGTTTCCCCGAAGGTCATCTCTTTTGGTACTCCAACATTCGAATTTTTCTGCTGGAAAAATCTTTGAAAAACCACTTAGTTTTATACAGGTTGTGCATGTGAGCCTCACACTCCAAAATATTTCTAGACAAGATTTCCTGGCTGGTCTGTGTGCCTCACACGTCAACTTGGGCGCCTCGCACAATAACTTGCACCCAACATGCAAGTTTGAGCTCCTCACAGGTTAAACAGAAAACTCAGCATTTTCTCATCTTTCCAAAAAAAATTTCTCACGCTAGCTCTTTATCTACCTTGCGGTTTTGACATAAACGATCCAAGATCATTAAATTCAAGGCACAAACAACATTTGTTTGATCTTTTGTCTCCCTCACACACCTAAATTTTGTTGAAGATCCTAAATTCCATTTCTTGTAAAAATCACGGTGATTGGTCGTGATTTTTCTAAACTTTTAGTGATTCCAAGAATGCATTAAAATCTCGAAATGATGAAGGGAATATAAGAGACAAATTGGAAATGTTGTGTGCAAGTGTGAGCTATATGTCCCACGTCAGATAGAAAAGTGGAGGTTGAGCATTTGATAAAAGTGAGAGGACCCATTTACCCTTTGCTTTAATAGTTTGGGTGAGAGTGTGGTGTCTCTCTCCCTTATGTGGTTGCTCTGGTCTAGTTGTGGGTGGTCCCACAGGCTCCCCTCGTGATCTAACAGGAAACACAGCACAACCAATTCACTTCCACATTTACATTAATGTCCCAGTGATTATTATGACAAACCTTTTTTTTAGCAAGATTGTTATGACAACAATACTGATTCGTAGTTGGAAGTCTATCTAGCTTCAATAGTATTCAAAAAGAAAATCATAATTAAGTCCAAAAGAATCAAACCAGTACACAACCTTAATTTGGAAAAAGAAATTGAATATTGATGCTTACTGCAAAGATTTCAGGTATACCTTTACATGTTGTTCATATAAGGGAATAATGCCCTAACAAATGAACAAAATATTAGTCTCAATCAGCAATTGTAAATTTTGCGTAAGCTTTGGATTGAGTACCCCTTATTCGTGTGATTAAGAATTATGCATTTGACACAGTCACACAATTAAAGGGATAGTCCTAAAGTTCTTCCTTGGTATATTGAGTTCAAAGTCAAGACATAATCTTCCTGGTGTCAATTTTGGTGGGGATACTTTAACTAAATGAAAAAATATATAACAAAACAAAGAAATACTTCTAAATTTTTGCATCTAACAAAGGAATTCAAAAAAGGTAAACAATCTATAAACAAAACACACCGAGAAATTGATATGCAACCAGATTACTAAATACATAATACACTTCCATTACATATTTATGTAAAAAGAGAAAAGCAACCATACCAAAGCATATATCCATCTACATCCTCTTAATACGAGTAAACACCAAGGGAAAGATCCAACTCAATACATATTGATCATCGTCGTCGTCATTGGCCACCACTTGATTTGGTAAGAGAACAATATTGTAGTGACGAAGATTGTTATGATTTCCCTCTCCAATCTCACGTCAGATATGTAGTGCAGCCATGTAAGCTCACAACTTTTTGTTGCTCCACCATGCGATCAAATTTCCTCCAAAGAAGACGCAATACCCTGAAGTGGATCTTCTATCGAAATTTGGAAAATAGCTAAAGATGTGGCCGCCTTTGCAAGAGCTTGAGCCACCACTTCAGATTAGACTTGTCATTTGAGGACACTGCAGACTGGTTTTTGATTGTTCAAACAGCAGACTAGCCACACAACAACTCGTCTTCTCGAGAAATAACATAATTTTGAGGATCCAAAGTGTCAAAGAGCTGAATCTGCGCCAGATAGATGCTGCAGACATGAAAAGATCTACTTTTTTGCTGAATTTCTGTGGGCTTTAGCAGAAAAAGCAGTCTGGAAAAATAAACTGCTTTGCCAACACTTCGACTACTACGACACTAAACAATATGTGATGGCTATCCTCTACTGCATCAGTACAGAGAACACAGTTTATACAGGGCAATTAACTCTTCTCTGCTACAAGTAAATGCGAGTAGAATATTAACACTTCTTTGACACTACGACCACCAAGACACTCTAATAACATGTGATGGAAACACATTTTATAGGGGCATTTAGAACTTCAAGTGTCTTTTCTGTGCTTTTTATTTTACTATTATGTTAATCTCACAAACACGTTTACTATCAGCAAGGCAATCTTAAAAACGCATTTATTATCATCAGATTATTATATATATTTCTATATATAGTCTGAATTAATTCATTTTTTTTCTATTGTGCAAATATTTGTTTTTTTTTTGTTTTCGAAGAAGCTGTAAACCTATATCAGCCAGCAGGTTCTCTTTCACAGTAGAATCATACTTAATGTTTTATAAGAAGTTAAATTTTTTAGTTAAATTCTTAAAATTAACTGTATCATAATATATAGTAGTAAATTAATAATGTAATTGATCGCAAGTAACTTTTTCCATCAGTGGACATGCAATGAGCATATAGATACAGATATGTATTTTATTGCCAAGTTCTCCTACACAACCTTTGTTTCAAGGGACTAAACATGGAGTCACAGATATGTGACAATTCTAAAATTCAACCTTACTTACAAAGAGTGCAACTTTTCTGTCACTTTTTTTCTTTATAAAATACTGCAGTACTTTTTACAAATCAAAGCAATTGTAGCAATTCTGATGACTTTGAAGTTTGTCCTGTGTGATGCACCATAGAATGCAACTAATCGTTGAGATTCAGTGTTTCACATAGTTTTTAATCAACGACTAATCGCCAAATTTTTTTGGACACTGCTATGAATATAATCTGGGCGCACCAGATCAACTCAAAGTGTGTTAGCCAGGGTTGGCCTTATTTAGATTATCGGTCTTAAATAAACATTAATCAAATAGCAACACAGATTTACCAGCCATGAAGATTACAACATCCAGATAAATATATTTAACAAAAGTGATGCAACTAATACAAAAATATCCAGAGGAATATAATACATAAAAGGGGTCAACAACGAAAATAAGATAAGAAGACCTAAATCAGATTAATATCAAAATGAAACTGAGTGAACTATGATTACACCAACACACCAAGCCTTACAAATACTCAGATCCATAAACAAATTCAACATGACAGGTTCGATATTTCATGTCACTTCAACATTTACATCAGCAAAACAAATGCTTCTTCCTCTTATACATGATAATAGATATAATATGAACAATTTTCAAGCATATTAATAACTTGATAAAGTTCCACTTGAAAATAAGAGCAGGAGTCATAAACCTGTGAAAACTTCACATGTCATCTGCAAAAGCAATTAATTGTAAATTCCTCCAATCGGAAGAAGATTTCTCTTGTACATTACTATCTGACACCAAAACCTTTCTCCTTTGACACCAATCTCCTCCGTCACTCCAGTAGTTAAATCAAAAAAAGCCAGTTCATGATTTTCTTTTCTGAAGAATATATTGCCCTTCTTCCATGCTCCGATAGGACTGTCAATGCAAGACAAGGGTTCAACATCGAAGAGTCTAATCCATGATTCCTTCACACCAAGTTCACCAATAATTGAAATTTGGAATGAATTAGTCTCTTTATAATTAGATATTATAGCCACAAACCCATTTAACACAACCAAGCTAACATCAAAACAACCAGGTACATCCTCTAAGGGTGAAGGTGTAATAAAGTAGTCTTCATTGCACCAGTTAAATGACACCATATATGCCTCATCAGTTGTTCCTCCCCACCAATGACACATCCCATTCAAATACACATCAGTATCATAATCCTGGTAACGAGTTGGCATATCAAAATTGATTTTCTTCCATGAGTTGCTTTTTAGACTATATATTTCCCAAAAATGCTCATGGTCCAGACCACCACAAGGATTATCATTAAATATAAAATAATTCACATGTTGAATGACTTTATAGTCATCCTTAACATGGTCATAGCCAAATCCATGAAGATGAAATTGGGTGTTAACATTTGGAATCACTCCATGGCTAGGAGGAATGGCCTTAACTTCCTGAGTAGCAGGGTTCCATAATGCAACTCTTGTATTTGAATGATAGTCATATATACAAAGAGTACCATTAATAGCAGAGCCTAATATACGAATATAATCAAAACCATTTTCAATGGGTAATGAAGGTGGCAAATCCACTTTCACTTTATTCTCAAATCTATCACCAGAAAGTAAATAAACATTCCAATGATAATCAGGACCCGAAAAATGGTTAAGAATGAGACATGCATCATCGTACAACGGATGAGATTTGGACAATAGATTGTTGCGGAACATGTTTATGAAATTAGGGTTTTCAAATAAAAAAGACCATGATTTGCAGGCGCAAGAAAACCTCTTGATAGATTTAACAGGAAGTTTAGAGAAAATAGAGAAAACAATATCATCATGTATATAGTTACTACTAACCTTCTTCTCAATTGTTGGAGCCATAGCCATTGATAGAGTTCTCTCTTGTTCTCAGGAGATGAAACTTAAGAGTGGATGGTTGCAAAGGAAAGCTGAAGCGGCATTTTTATATGTCGGTGAGGAATATCAAGACAAGATTTGAAGTCGTTATTTCTTCGCTGTAGTAAAATACTTTTCTAATCGTTCTAACTTTACCTTTCAAAATCTCTCAAACAAAAAAACTTTACCTTTCAATTTTTTATTTTTTTAAACTTTTAATTAATAATTTACTCAGCAAACGAACTATAAAAACTATAAAATCAAGTCTAAATGCGTTTAATGATTGAAAATATTTATTTGTATTTTTATTTCGGATTTTAATCGTATTTAGCTAACAGCCAAGCCTCAATGCTAGACTTTGTTCAATGAATGTTGTGATTGAAAAATCAATCCGAATAACAAAATAACATTCTCACTTTGGTCAAAATATTTAATTTGGAAAATTAATAATTGAATACGATTTCTTTTGAATCTAACTTTGGACAAATTATTTTTTTTGGAAAATTAAGAATTGAATCCGATTTCATTTGACGAAAATTATCCGGAAATATTTTAAATATAAATAAATAAAATAGCAATTAAGACATTGATTTGTATCCATATTTTTTTTTGTCAAGTAGTATATTGGTTGAAGCTCATATGTAACGATCCGATTTTTAGGATATTATTTATTTAATTGTTTGATGTGTTTGAATTGTTGGGTTAATTGAATTTTATTAGATATAGAAAAATTAAGGGTATTTTGGTAATTTACGGAGTCAGAGGTATTTTAGTAATTTGGTGTGAAAGATGATTTGGTGGAGATAGTAGTGACTTTGTGGAATTAATAGAGTAGAAGTAAATGGTAAAAAGGGATAATTAAGTGAATTAGAAATAGGATAATTATTTGTTAAATTTTGTTCTTTACATAACAAAAATTGCTCGTTCCAAACTGAAATGACTATAATGCTTCTGCGTGAGTTAACTCACGTACCCCATGCATACAACGTGAGTTAACTCACACACCTTTGGCTAGTGGTGTGAGTTAACTCACGCAGGTTGGCCGATGGTTATGAACAAAGAACACAATTTTTTGGATGGTGATCAATGAAATTAAATTGATTTTACCAATTTTTTTATAAGTTTTTACACGTTTTTTTTAACCTCGTTAAGTGTAGTTAAAACCTATGTTACCCTAAACCACCTATAAATACCCTTCCAACCTTCATCATTTCTCACATTCTCTCCTCCCTCCTCTTCCTTCTACAACAACGATGTTGTTTTTCCATCTTTGGCCTTTCATAGGAAGAGACATCTTTGAAGATTTCAAGAGGTTGCTTTGAGTTTGAAATGATTGGTGACCAGTCTTCTTGGGGCAAAATAAAGTAGATGTAGTTTTCTGGTGTTTTTTTTATCCCAAATTTAGTTTTATCCCATTGTAAATGTATCCATTATATTAATAAAATGAGATTTTATGTCTATTATTTTCGTTCCTTTATTTTTGTTTGTATTTGGTTTTTTTTTATGATTGCGTATTGAATAAATAAATTTGAATAAAGACTAAATAAGCTCAGCGTGAATTCAAATAAAAATTGTGTATTGAATAAATAAATTCGAATAAAGACTAAATAAACCCAACTTGAATTCGAATAAAAATTGTGTATTACAAAATCGAATAAAGTGACATAATTACACAAAATCAATTAAAAAATACTCAATTTTATTTAGTTTTAATTTCATCTACATTACATTACATTCTCCCTAAATATATGTGGTGTCATCATGATGTTGGATTTAAATTTAGTTCTTGAAAGTTTGCCGAAAATGTCGGAATTAACGTGTCGTATACTTAGTGTAAAAATTTGCAAGTCTGTTTAAAAATTCAAAAGAATGAAGAGAACAACACATGTATTCTACAAAATCATCTATATAGGTTTTCACATCGAATTCCCTCAAATAAGATGAGTCATCACAAAAAGGAATGCATAAGCTTCACATCTATATAGGTTTTCACATCGACTTCCCTTAAATAAGTGTAAAAACTAATTCCCTGCAAACTGACAAGTTTCAATTGACAAAGGAGCATGATCAAACTCAACGGAACCTCTTAGAGGTGCATTCCCGTCATCACATAAAAGAATGCATTCCAAGAGGTTGTTTTGAATTGAATCTTACTGCCCTGCCAACTGACTGGTTTAAATTGATAGAGGAGCATGATCCAATTCAAAAGAACCCCTTAGAGGTGCATTCCCATCTGTGACACTCATGTTATACGAAGGAATTCGATGTCAAAACATATATAGTTGATTTTGCAGAATACATGTTCTGTTCTCTTCATTCTTTTGAGTTTTCAAACAAACTTGCAAACCTTTACCCTAAGTATATGATACTTCAATTCCGACATCTTTAGGAAACTAACAAGAATTAAACTTAAATTCCAACAAAATAAAGACACTACATAATAATGATGCTACCTAATCACGATCTTGGGGTGGAATCAAACTCTTGAGAATATCTTCAGGAGATCTCAGAAACGTGATAAACATATCAATCCACAAGAACATGTTGTGCTGCCAAAAAATCGAGAACATGCTCCACATTTCGACATCGTTCTTTAATTCAAGTTGACTCAACGTTATTCTCCCGTCGTCCAACGTTGGACGTTCATACCAAATGTATTCCACCCTCCTTGTGTCTCCAAAGTTGAATCCTTGGTTGATTTCATCAAGTTGATCCAGGAGACCTTTTAACGTGACATTAATGTACCGATAGTTTCAAAGATTCTTGCCGACATATTAGCTCCAATCATGAATAATATTATTTATGCTTAGCAAAGAGATTTAATATTGGGAAGAAACATCGGAGATTGTATTTGTGTAACTTCAAAAGCAATTAATCATATTCACATGAAATCATTTGCAGGAAATCTAGCTTTTTAAAGTAGATATCTCTATAGAATTTGATACTCTAGAGCGGAAATTCCTTCTTGAAGTCTTAAATAGGTTTGGTTTTAATGATAGATTTTGCTCTTGGAGCAATACAATTCTTAACTCCACTACATTACCTATCAATGTTAATGGCAATTCTGAATGGTTATTTCAAATGCAAAAGAGGAGTGAGGAAAGGGGATCCTCTATCTCCTATCCTCTTCTACATTGCTAAGGATGTTTTAAGCAGAAATATAACTAAACTTGTGGAACAAGGCAAGCATGATTTAATCAAAGGTACCAGATCCATTCAAGTTCCTTCTTACTCCTTATATGCTGGTGACGTCATGCTTTTTTGTAAAGGGGAGATCTCATCAATTAATGCACTTATACATCTATTCAATTTATATGCTCTTGCTTATGGCCAACTCATATCAATCCATCCAAATCAATTGTCTTCTATGGATCCATTTCAACTGCAAGGATTGATCATATCACTAACCTTATAGGTTTTAACAAAGGTTCTCTACCTTTCACATATACCTTGGAGTTCTCATTTTCAAGGGGAAACCTAAGAAGTCTCATATGCAGCTTATTGCATACATGATTAAGTCTAAGTTGAGTGTTTGGAAAGCTTGCCTTCTCTCTTTAGCAGGGAGAGTTACTTCAGTGAAATCTGTCATTTAGGGTATGATGAGTCACTCCATCTCAATCTACTCTTGGCCTCTTTATCTGTTGAAAGAAGTTGAATCTTGGGTAAAATATTTTATTTGGAGTAGGGATATCTCAAAGAGGAAGATGGCGACTGTCTTTTGGGACAAGCTTTGCATGCCTTTTTCAGAAGGAGTGTTAGAAATAAGATCTTTAACTACCCTAAATGAAGCTTCAAACACAAAATTATGTTGGGATCTCAAAAATTCAAAGGAGCATTAGACAACTCTTCTAAGAAGCAGGGTTTTCAGAGGTAATAAAGTTATCTCCCATCATATATTCTCTTCTCTTTGGAGTAGCATTAAATCAGAGATATATACTATAAATGAAAACTGCAGCAGGATCATAAGTAATGAGGAAAACATTAATTTTTGCTTGATCCCCGGTGTGGAGAAAATTAACCTTCAAAGATTCCTATCTTTTTAAATATGGCACATGTCAAAAACTTCATTGGGCAAAAGCTATATGGAGCCCTGCCCTATCTAAGTCTTTACTGGTTTGGAGACTCATGCACAATAAGGTTCCTGTAGATGAAAACTTCATGCTAGAAGATAGTTACATGCCTTCTATGTGCTCATCTTGCTATTCTTGTTCAGAAACTTCATTTCATCTCTTGTTTAAGTTATCTTTTGCCTTAAGATAGTGGTCTTGGATAGCCTCCTTTCTCAAATTCATTTTATTTCTTTGGGATATATCTGGACCCTATGATGACATGTCATCTTACTTTATTCTTAGCATGTTTTTCAGTCATTTTCATTAGCTAGGTTTTTCATTCAGTGTAGAGGAGTACTAGAAAAATTGTTTATAATTTCATGACATTTGTAATGTTTTCTATATTTGAATCATGTAATTCTATCCTTCCCAAAATATAGCAATTTTAGGGTGATTTGATGTAATTCACGATGAAATCATGCAAATCGGCAAAACAAGACATCTGAAGACTTGTGAAGACCTTGTGAAGATCAAGAATGAAGATTCAAGAGGCTTCAAAAGACATTAGAGAGGGAGGAATTTTGTTCCCATGTCCTAAAACATCTTATATAGAAGCAAACACCCAAAAGGATGAAGAAACTGGGATTTCTGCACGGCAAAATAGGGATGAATTAGCAAACACCCAAAAGGATGAAGAAACAGGGATGAAGAAACTCGAACTTTGCTACTTGGAAAAGCCCGTTTTTTGAGCCCAACTTTAGGAGGAAACTCTCCCTATAAATACCACTTCCAAATTCATAATTTCTTATTCATAACGAAGCGGTTCAAGAGGAAGGAAAGCACAAGGAGCTTACAAAGGAGGAGTTTCTCTCCTCACTCAAGTCTTTATGGTATGTTTTATTTCTTTTGTAATTTGTCTTTAGTTACCATGTGTAACTAAATCTTTTTAGGGTAGGATTCTAAGATGAACCTCTATTCTGATTGTTGGATTATTTATTTATGGGCTAATTATCATGAAATTGACATTGTAATATGTGTGAAACCTGAAAAATGACCATGTAAAATAAAAAACACATATTATAACCGTGTAAATTGTGGTTTTTATTATATTTTACCATGTGATATAGTTGAAGTCCAAAAAAGGTACTTAGAAGTTGAATGTTTTTATGATATTTTTCAGGCATGTCTAGGACATTAAAATATGACATTACACAAAAAATTAGAAATTTTCAACTAAGGAAGAATTAATTATGAATATTTAAAGTGTCGATAACCCGTAAAACAAAATAATAAAAATCTCAACCTAAGAATCGTATTTTGAGTTGATTGTTTGCAAAAAATCTATTGAAATACATAAAAAGGGTCTGTAAAAATTTTGTAGCATTTCAAAGACATTTCGATTTATTTTTATTTTTCAACTAAAACATGTGAAATTGCAATTTTGTTATGAGTAAGTGTATACTCACGGGTCAAATTATGTTCTCTAATTTTGGAGGCATGGTTAGAAGATCATAAGAACCTTTACCATGAATTTTTGGAGTTTTTAAACGAGATACAAATTAATTATGAATTGTTTAAGAAACTAATAATTAAGGGAAGTAAAAATTCATAATAAATCCATCCCTAGTCGGAAAGATCTAAATTTTTGTGTAAAGCCTTGTTTTAACATCGTAAAGATACCTGAAAAAATTCATGAAAAAATTCAATCACTAGATCACTTTTTTGAACCACATGTACATTATAGGGTCAACAATAAGAAGAATCTCAAATTACAGTGTTAGAATATCAATTTTTTACTTTACAGGGTCAATTTTCAGATATCGCATATGTACATGATCAATTTAAACAATTAACTCTTTATTTAATTAAAAGTCTTTAATTAGTTATTTTCCGAATGTTATTTAATTTTACTGCCGTACGTAAGATTTGTCTCATCTGAAGCATAACCCGGATATATAGGCACTTAGGAAGGTAACATACCTAATATTTGTAGAACTACCGAGAGGGCTATATGCTTCTAAGATTCAACAGGCGAGGGAACCTTTAGGATACTTTGAATTTTGGAACCCTATTATTTGTCATTGTTTCAAATATCTCCGAGAAAGTAAAAACCTACATGTAAACCTTCGAGCGCAAGTGTGTTTCTCTATAGGACTGACAACCCAAAACACTGAAACTCGTAGGAACACTGGTGTAATGGTCGCAACTGACAGCTGGAGGGGAATGAACTCATATATTTGAGAGAGTAAGACCCCACGCGTAACTACATGTGTGATCAACATGTTAAACTCGACAACTGATAGGTAGTAAAAGAATGATTAAGACTTGACTGTTAAGTAAACCCAACAACTGAATAGAGGGGATTAGAAGAATCCTAACCACTGCTAACCTTCTCCAATGAAAACGGGTAATCTTTTCTCTAATGCAAACAGATTAAATTGCAAAACTCTAAACCCTTTTCTTTTATTCATTTTATTGTTCTCAATTAAGTAACACATATTTTTTGGCTGGAATTACAATCCCTTGTGGATATGATACTCTACTTACAATTAAACGGCCTTTTAAATATAAAATAGAAATTTAATTAATAGAAACAATACATTAATGATGATATATTGAAAATAGTCGTGAGTTTTCAAAATTTCATCATATCGAGTTTCTCATATATGTATATAAAATTTTGTTTATACATATATAACCATTTAAAATCTGCAACCGGAGTGGTGGAAACATTCAAACGTGTTTTACCGATAAATAAAATTTAATTAACAGAAACACTGCATTAATTTTGATATTTTGAAATAGTCACAATTTTTCAAAATGTTATCGTATTCACTATCACATTTCGGTACATAAATTTTTTTCCTGCATATATAAGCATATAAAATCCTCAACAAGTGCAGTTTAAATATTTAACGGTGAGTTAAATATAAAATAAAAATTTATTTAATAGACACACTACATTAATATTGATATTTTGAAAACAGTCATGAGTTTTCAAAATTTTATCATATCGACTTTATCATATAGGTATATAAAGATTTGTTTATGCAAATATAAGTACATCAAATCTGCAACAGGTGCGGTGCAAACATTGAACAATGTTTAACATATAAAATAAAAATTTATTTAACAGAAACACTACATTAATTTTGATTTTGAAAATAATCACAAGTTTTTAAAATGTTATTATATCGACCTTCTCATATATCTACAATCAACTTTCTCAACTATTTAACAAATTTTTGTATATTTATATTTTATATAAAAAAAAAAAAGGGATTTTGGGCTGACTTTTTCATTATTTCAAATATACCTTTAAACAAATATTTCTATGATAATGTTATATTGTTGGTGTTATTAAAAAGATAAGAATTTTTGTTATATTATTGTTGTCAGCGAAAAATATAAATATGGTTTGTTGAGTTTGTAACATTTAAAAATCATAAATATCTAGACTTATAATTTTAATATATAAGAGAAAAATATTTTTCGCTACCATAGGAGAAAAATATTTAATAGAAACATTACATTAATACTCATAATGAAACTTTTTCTTTTTTTGAAAGATTTCATATAAAAACATTGTACAATATTAACGATGTAATTATTTTTTATATAATTATTGCAATGTTACGTATGAATTAAAAAACACTGGTCTTTTACTACTATTTTTAAAAATAAGAAATAAAAAATTTCATTCAAATAAAAAGTAGTGATAAATTTTGTAATTAAACTTGAAGAAAAAAAAAATACGTGACGCTCTTTTGCACCCTTTTTATAAACGTGCTCTCTTTTTTTGAAATGAAACCCTAATTTGTAACGGTCTGAAATGGCGTCAGGTAGCCATGGCCATCTTCTATGTAACCCTTGAATTGATATTAAGTTTCCAAATGTCCATCTCCTTCATTCTTTCATCTTATCATTTTACACCCCACTTTCTTAGAGCAAGCTTTCTCCCCTTAAAAAGGTAAACAAATGTGTAAATCCTCATTTCCCTTCACGGATTTTATTTTTATTTCTTTTGGCAACTTAAAGTGTGTTTATGCGATTTTATGTTTTAGACTTCGTTTTGTTGATTTTTTTGTTATTATGTGATCATTTTCGTTTTTTGTAAGTGTTGGTTTTCTGGATTTTTTCCAAAAGGGTAAACGTTACATATTTCTGAATTGCTTAACTTAATTTGCAGGTATGGTGCGCAGATATACCACTTACAAAGAGCGTATTAGGCCAACTGCGTCTGCACGTCGACGTGGCTACAAACATGCTGCTTCTTCAGATCAGCAAGTTGTAGAGGAGCCATGTCAAGAATTAAAGAATCCTCATCTGAATGTTGTTCAGGATCTAGGATCTGATGATGTGGATGTAAATGGATTTCAAGAAGGTCTCAATGACCCTCTTGTTCTTGAGACATTTACGGACCATGTGGCCGATGGACTTTGGGATGAAGTGGTAATGTATTGTCAAAAATTTTGTTGCTGTGTTTGTTTTCAAAATAGCCTTTAACAAATATATTTTCTTTTAATTCAGAGTCGAGGTGAAGAAATAGATGTCATCAACAAGCAGCTCTCAACTGTGCAAGCTTTCTCCCGTTCCCCTTTAAAAGGTAAAAAATCTGTAATTTCTCAATTCCGTTCATGATTTTTATTTTATGTTTTGCCAATTTTTGTTCTATCTATACGATTATATAATTTATATTTCGTTTTCGTCAATATTTCTTATTATGTGTTGGTTTTCTGTAAGTTTTGGTTTTTTTCGCAATATTTATATTCACATAAATACGTGAACTGAATGATGTGCATGTAACTTCATTTGATGATTTTCCTTAACTGATCAATGTGCAGGTATGGTGCGGACATATACAGCACGTGTTAGGCCGACCGCGTCTGTACGTCGACATGGCTACAAACATGCTACTTCTTTAGAGCAGCAAGTTGTAAAGGATTCATGTCAAGAAATAGAGGATCCCCGTCGGAATGTTGTTGATATAAGTGATGATGATGCAGATGTAAATGGATTTTCCGGTGGTCCAACTGACACTTCTATTCTTAAGCCATATAGGGACCAAGTGACCGATCGACCTTGGGATGAAGTGGTAATGTATTGTCTAAATTCTTGTTGTTGTGTTTGTTCTCAAAATAACTTGTAACATATATATTTTTATTTAATTCAGAGTCTATGTGAGGAAATAGATGTCATCAGCAAGCAACTCTCAATCATAACCATAACATCGCTGCCTTCTACACTATCTTCCAACCATTCACTTCACGTGCCGCCACTTCCCACTCTTCCTTTCGACCTCATTCGAGAAATACTTTGTAGGCTCCCAGTGAAGTTACTCCTTCAACTTCAATGCGTTTGCAAGTCATGGAATTCTCTAATATGTGATCCCAGTTTTGCAAAGAAGCACCTTAGCATGTCAACCACGCATCACATCCACTTTGTAAGCTACTTCGATCCTTTACACAAGTACACTCTCAAGTCTTACCCCCTCCACTCTAATTTCTCCACCATGTCCACTAATGTTATGCACTTGGAGTATCAACCAAACAATTATACTCCAAACAGTTCATGCTACATTGTTGGTTCTTGTAATGGTATCCTCTGTCTTGCACACTTCTACGATGAAGGTTTCGTTCTATTGTGGAACCCTTCAATTAGAAAATTTAAGGAATTGCCCTCTTTTCGAAAGCCAAATGTGATTAGTCACATTAGGATGACATTTGGCTTCGGCTATAATCCTATTATGGATAATTACAAGGTGGTGGTTGTTTTAGAATTCTCTGTTTGGTATAATAATGGTAATGTAGTTGACAAAACTGAAGTGAAGGTTCATACTTTGGGTACAAATTTTTGGATAACCATTCAAGAGTTTCCTTTTGGTTGTATCCCTTATGAGCTATCAGGGAAATTTGTGGGTGGCACTATTAATTGGTTGGCTTCTAAAGATGGTCGTAGGGAAAGTCCATGTATCGTTTCTCTTGATTTGGGAAACGAGTCTTATCAAGAGGTTTTACTGCCTGATTTTGGAGAGGTAGAAGTCAATTACTTGGCTTTGGGTGTGTTAAGGGATTGTTTGTGCATTATTTCTGATCATGATGTTTGGTTTATGAAGGAATATGGAAATAAAGAGTCTTGGATTAAATTGTTCACTGTTTCTTACATGCAAGATCCATTTTACATGTGGGGTCCTAGTAAGTCTTATGCCTTGACCAAGGTAGTATATATTTTTGAGGATGATCAAGTGTTGCTTGAATCTAAAGGGAGTTGGTCTAAGAAGTTGGTTGTTTATGATCCAAAGAATGATATGTTTAAGCTTCAATATAACAGTGCTTATAACCTAAGTGATGGTGCCCCAGAAGTCTATGTAGAGAGTTTGTTATCACCTTGGTCTTAATGCTAGAATATAGATGCGGTGCTATTTTATTTGAGCACGGGACTAAACTGTAATCTTTATGTTATTTTTTATTTATGTTATTTTTTTTGCATTTGTTCTGATTACTATTTACTTCATGGATCATTGCTAGTTAATGCTCAATTGCTTCTATATCTTGAGAAATTGTAGTTATTTTTACACATTTTTCATTTATTTGTTTGTTAGAGGCTTTTACCCTTTCAGTTTTTTGTTATTTCTATTTTGATGTTCTAAGCTCTTAATTAGGATTTAGATGTTATGCGAAGTCATTATTATGTTCTGTGAAAAGTGTAAGCCACATGATTTTCAAAATACCTGCTTCGAGTTTTTCAAAATACCTTATAAAGTTAACTAATCAAATTTTATCATGGAGACAGTTCTTTATGAATGTTAAGATAGCTTTGAGAGATATCTCAGACGTCACAATGAGTATATAAAAATTAAGAAGTTTTAGTTTCTAAAAAACACCTAGTGTTGATTCAAGTGAGCTATGTTGTTTTCCCCAATTTAATTGTTTCCTCCTTTTATTTTCAAAGAAAAATGTGTTAATGTTTGATAAATGGAAATTAAAGATTATTATGTCAATTTGAAATGAGCCATCTTCCCATTTTTCATTATTTAATTTAATTGCAACACTTGTCATTTGTAAATAGCAAAAGATCTTGTAAGACTAAAATAAGAAGGTGAGAGGAATGAGTGCTTATTTGTTGGAAAACAATGATTTAAGTAGAGCTTATTTGTAAAAATTACTAATTAGAGTTGAAAGGAATTAGAGCTACAACTAGAATGAATGAGTGCTACAGAGAGATGATTTTTGCGTTGCTGCATAATTATCATTTCCAAAACATTATAACTCAATTTTGTACTCATCAATGAAATATATAAATGGTATGAGCATTGGGACGAATATGCTTAAAATGTTAAAAGGTTATGTTCGAAAGGTTTCGAGTGCTGGAGTGTTAATTAATGTTGGTTGCAAGATTTCTATGCCAATGATAAATAGTGATTGACCTATGTATTTAATATAAGGTTATGCTAACAAGTGCCCTAAGGGCATTGTCCAAGTAATCTACAAAAATAAATTTTGATTTGAAAATGAAGTTAAATAGAATTCTTGTTATCAAATTGCAATAAGTATATTATGTCTTGTTATTATTCTCAGCAAGTCGCTATCAAGTGAAAAATAGCGAGAAACTCTAATTGATTGTGTCTCACTGGTGGACCTTGACCCTTTGGGGTCATATCTAGTATTCGGAGTTTGCCTCGATTTGGTACCGCTCTCGCGGCCCGCACCAAAACAGTGCTTTACCCCTGTCAAGATCAGACAACAAAGGTTAAGATTCTCTAAAAAAAACGTCACACTTTCGTGCATATTGGCATAAAGTAACTAAACTTTTTCAGGAAGAAAAAAAAAACTAGAGACATATAAGATAGTTTGAATATATAAAGGGAACTTTATATACTGTGCCTTTTGAAGTGCTTTAGTTGCAAATTAATGGATGATTACCAATAAATTTACTTGTGTTCATTGACAGTATATGAACTCAAGTTTCATATGATGATGCTATATTTCATTTTCACTAACCAACGATTTTGTACAACGTGACGTTTTTGTCTGTTGCCATGAGACATAAAGAGCATGTGATTGTTTATATGGTTTAGGTGTGGCTGTGTATGCTTTTGAAGAAATGATACCAATTGCTCACATTTTCCATTAGCCTTGCCTCCCCTTTTTCACCAGACTTATCTTTATGTCTTAAAGTAGAATTTGGTCTTCAGGTTTGACATTTGTTGACCAATTTTTTAGAGTAAAATAGGTAACAAAAGTTCAAGTTTGGATTGGTAAATTTCAGCCAATTTAGAAGTCTGCAAGATTTACTTCCAACACAGTTTTTGTGTCAAATTTTATATTTGTCATACCCTTTGTAAATATAGAGATTAGAGAGTTTTGAAGAATTTATTTGTTTTATTCAAATGCTCTCTTGTGAGATATTTAGCTTAATCTTTATTTTTGATTCAATCGAAGAGTAGAACGTGTGAGTTCTTTAACAGATAATTTTCTTCAGATAATTTACTCTTTGTTATGCAATTAATTTATTGATTCTGTTGAAGCACACGATGAAGCATTTGAGTTATGTAGTGCAAGAGTTGATTTTCGTGGCAGTTGTGTGTCCTCTGCTAAGTCCAGATCAGTCAGGTTCTGGCTTCTGGTTTGCATGATGCTGTTGATTGTTTTTTACTGTGTTTAGTTTATTAACTTTAATGAATTTTTTTTTATTTGTTCAAAAAAAGACTTTAATGAATTTTTTATTCAATTTGGTGGAGTTCTTGATTCATTTTATTTATTTAGGAAAACAGTGGGTTGAATAATATAGTACCGATTCTGGATGGGTTTGACGAATATCGAAATAATTCAGCTCAGTCTGAGCAAGACCAATTAAATTGAAACTGATTCGGTGTCTAGAACCAGTTTGGTTTGATTCTTACTGTCACCGAACCAATAACGATTCAATTCAGCTTCCATTATATATTTCAACTTCTGCATTTCCCAGTTGCACTTTACCCTCCAACTCTGATGGTATAAGGAAACATTCTATTGGTTTCCATCGCTGTACCTGTTCCAAATTAACTCACATGACAACTACAGATATTTCAAAGGCAACTGCAGTTTTTTTTACTGCTTACATTACACCGTTATCAAGCGCTAGTTTGTTTGATAGATATACTAATATTAATTTAATTACATATACATGATACAAAGTTAGGAATGTACTATATTATTAGTTTTATTTAACACAAGCAATTTTTGTTGCAAATGAAAATGAAGATCTATATTTTTCTCAGGGGTTATACTACTTAGATATCAAACATACCAAATACACTAAAAGTTACATCTTTTACAATTGAAATCTTAAATAAACAGTTGTAAAAATAGAGTTCTCAAAGTTACATATTTTAGTTATCAGAGTTCTCAAAGTTCACCACCACCAACAACAACCAAAATTAACTGCCCTCACTAACAGCGACTCAATATCTTCTTCTCGGCCGCCAGAAGCCTCCCAGTGCCTCCCTCTTCTCCTCCTCGACTCACTCCAAGTGACTCAGTCTTCTTCTCCCGGCACCTCATATTCATTATTTATCCTCCCGTTTTAATCATTCTTTATCTTCCCTCTATATCACATTCTATATTTTCCTATCAATTTTCAAAGAAAATATCACTTCTATACTGAAGTATTTTATGATTCATTTATTCTCCTTTTGTCATTTCTTGTTCTTTACGTGGCACAAAATCATGATGTTAGTGTTTTTTAACTTCCTTTTAATATTTATTTCCATTATGAGAGAGGTTTGCAATTTTGTAGAATTCTACTATAGAATTATGAAGAGCCTACGAAGATTCGTAGCTCGTTGAGATGTTTTGAAGAGGAAATGTTGGTTCTGCATCTCTGAATTTGATTTTGGTATTTTATTGATTTTATTGCTGTTGTGCAGATAGTTCACTAAATTTTACATCAGAGCAAATTTCAGGACACTAATCAAAAAATGAGATTGAAGGAGGAGTTCGGTAAGTATATCCATAACCCATGTGTTTGAGGAGGAGTCATTATACAAGGAAATGATCAGAGAAACCATCAATCAATCATGAGTTTTTTTGAGACATTTATATGTTATATATTGATCACCAAAAGGTCTTAATATGTTTTCCTTCTAGTAGGATAGCATGATTCCAATAGTATCAACAGTTTTTTGAGAGTTGCTATACTCTTGTTTGTATAAAGCATAGTAAGAGACATTAAAATAAGAACTGCTAGGGAATGCTTGCAGGAAAATTATGGAGATTTGTCAGTTCTCAATAACAGAAGCATATACTAGTGTAAAAAATAACAACAACAACAACAATAATAATAATAATAATAGAAACTGATAGTAATAGGAACTGCTATTCTCTTTTTTTATTTAATAAATACTGATTTTGGTTTTTTAATCTGAACCGTTGATACTTTGTTTGCCGCGTGTCTCACATCGGGAAAAGAACTGGGAAACTGGAGCAGATCCGGACACATTATTTAATGCTCTCACCCTCTCATAATAACATTTCCTCTCACTTGATACATCCTCTTTATTATGAGTTCAGACATGCTCCATTTATTCTCTTTAAAAAAAGAAAAAGTATGCTCCATTTACCTTAAAGTAAACCATCAAATTGGTCTCTGTCTGCCCTTGTGAGCTTAGCTAAGAGTATATGGACAATGCATAATATATGCAAAGTCCGAGGTTCAAGTCCCGACCACCACAAAAAAAAATAAAACATCAAATTGGTCCTTGTCTTTGTACCAAAATCTCAAATTGGTTCTTGACTCTATTAATAACTCAAAATGGTCCTTCTCTTTGTCAAACGATTCTCAGATTGGTCCCTGACTCTATTAGTTGTTTTGCAATTTAAGCTGTTAATGTATCAAATAAGATCCAAAATGCATTATGTCATTAACCACTAAATAATATCCAAAAGACATTGAGCCATTAACCCTCAAAATACAAAACAACTAATAGAGTCAAGGACCAATCTGATAAACATTTGACAAAGACAGGGACCATTTTGAGTTATTATAGAGTCAGGGACTAAATTGAGAATTTGGTACAAAGACAGTGACCAATTTAGGGTATTGGATGATTGACATGTGGCAAAAAAGATTCAACTGTTGAGATTTAAAAATATTAAAACATTCATTTTCTTAATAATTAATAAAAAATTAAAAAGTCAGTTCCTTCATCTCTTTAGGTACGCTCCATTTACCTTAAGCCCCATTTAGTCCATTTAGGGTTAGATGCAAGACATGGGGCAAACAAACATCTAAGGGCTTAGATTTCAAATTAAAAAAAAAATAAGCTTTTATTTAATTAAAAAAAAAAGGAACACTCTTATTTCCTCTTTTTCTCTCTGCACCACGCCACTCTTATCCTCTCCATCGCCTCCCTCCACCGCTGTCGTTGAAACCACCTCCATCTTCATCACGAAATCTAAGCTTTAAGATAGAAAATTTCATTCCATCTCCTTAATATGAGAAACCAATAACCAAAAATCTAAAACATCTTATACCCTTTTCTATTTCTCCACTTCCTGTACAATCAGTTGCTTTTTCAACAATAATTTCATAGTGTTAGCCTTCAACAATTGTCGTGAAGAAGAAAGTGGTTGTGATAGTTGAGTTGAAATTCATCCTTTCTGCTTATGAGTAATTGAAATTGGTAAGGTAACATGGGTAAGAATGAATCTACAGGTGTGGAAGAGTTGAGCAGCAACGGTGGATTGGTATGGGACGGCGGTGGTGAGACAGCGATGGAGAGAGGAGAAGGTAATGAAAGGAAGGGTAAAAGCGCATTGAACCAGGGGCGGACCTGGACTTAGAATACCAGTGGGGCACAATTTTTTTTTATATCAAATAATTAAATAATAGTAAATATAATAAGAAGTTATTCTAAAAATAGCTGTAGCAATCAAACTTATAAACAAATAATTCCTGGACTCTAGGTATAACTGGAAAAAAAATTCTTCATCCTCATTCAGTTATACAAAAAAAATAAATTAGAATACTCCATTATAGTATGTCAAAATATGAACAAAAAATTAATCATAACCCTGCCTAATATGAAACAAATTCGCAGCATGTTTGACAATTTAATCTGTGTAAAATTAATCATAACTCGAACATAAAAATGATAAACCCACAACCAATTCTTGATGAAGCATAACAATTAACTGTGTGCGTTATGAAATTGGTTGGAAATTAACAGCGTGTGTGTTTTACAATTGGTTCACAATTGGCTTTTGATGAAGCATAACAATTAGGAAAATGTTAACTAGTGCCATCGGGCACTGGCACTAGTTAAGGAAACCAAATATAGTACAAGTACTTTGAAATTTGTGGAGTCAAAGTTTAAAAAGTGTAAAGAATGATGTTTTCAATACAAATATTTCCTTTTTTGTTTCCTTAACTAGTGCCCTGGAACTACAAGAAACGAAGGTAATTCCGACCAAAAAATTCCGAGGAACCATTGTTTCTCGTTAAATAGAGGTAATTTCGAGGAACTTTTTCCTCGGTATGCACATGTCAGGAATCTCTGCTCCGCCTGCTGCATAATCAGTTTGACACGGCTTTCTAGATTAAATACCGAGGAAAAAGTTTCTCAGAATGCATGTTGTCATTATTATTGAATTGTTTAGCACGCTTTGTTAGTATTGGTAGACCCAGTTGAAGTCATAACAAACGCAAACACTCTATTCTTATATGACCGTTCTGCTTGTGTTCAACTGTTTATCATCCCTCAAAAAACATAATCACTCTATTCTTTATTACTATAATTCTTTCTTAAATCCCTTAAAAAAACATGTTTCACGAGAGAAAGATAGAGAGGCTCCAAAACACCACAACAACACCA
>Ga0228710_1002228_pt1 | contig 30340 bp, 12 predicted proteins | sample MedpolnodulmetaG_FD_177995 | JGI IMG/M metagenome (GOLD analysis project Ga0228710, IMG submission 177995) | Root nodule microbial communities from Medicago polymorpha collected in Santa Monica, California, United States - pink nodules | ecosystem: Host-associated > Plants > Roots > Nodule...
TATTTTTATTTTTTTTTCTTTTTTTTTTTTTTTTTTTATATATATAAAGATTCATGCTAAAGTTTCTTAATTTTAAGCTTACATATACTTTAATCTGCTCAAGTGCAAAATGAAAGCAAGCTAATGAAGATTAACCCTTCTCCTCAGAAGTACGGTATAATGTAATTTGATTTCAAATGAAAATTTATACTTTTATGATGATTTTTTTTATAAGTAATTTGAAAATAATGTTCCAAAACTTTTGTTGAGATTTGTAGCATGCATTGAACTTTTTTTTATTAATGATAATACTAATGTGTTAATTGTTATGTTAGTTTTTTTCTCTTCATTAAGACTTGAATCATGAACCTTCAACTCATTAACCCTTAGCTCACAATTGAGCTATCCGATCTCGATATGCCTTGACCTTTTTTATTTTTTTAATGGTAATTAAATGTTAGTGTATTAATTATTATGTTAGTTTTTTTCTTTATTTGAACTTGAACATGAACCTCCAACTCTTTAACCCTTAACTCAAATAAGTTGAGTTACCCATCCCTATATGTTTGACCTAAAAATTAAATAAACATGCGTCCCTCTTTTTAAATTCTACTATCTCGATCAAAAATACGAGAATGTGAATATAAATTTGAGCTGTTAAACGTATAATTGCTAACTACTGCATAATGAATGCTCATTGCTCCTAACATCTGTACATATATTGTTTTATGCAAACTTAAACCGAGGGCTAAAGTCTTAAATAACGTTGTACCCGTTCTGGCTGAAGTATCAAGTATGAGTTAGCCTTTATGTGGCTGTCTTTGACCATTCCTATTTCCCGGTCCCATATTTCACAAGGATATTGTCAAGTACAATACGTAAATGAATGAAAATAGTTTCGTGGAGCCTAGTTTTACGAAATCGCAATAGACAATTCTAATGATATTAAATTTACATATAAAGTTTGTTTTACAAGACATATTTTTTAAAGTTTATAGTTTATAGGTTCGTATGATTAGAAAAGATTTGTTTGATAACAGTCATTTACTCATGAGTTTATATTTTATTTTTAATTAGCTTATAACAAATTTTTTATAAGTTGATTAAAGTAGTTTATAACTTGTATTTTTTCAGTTAATTCCATCACTTTAGTGTTAATTGAATTTTTTTAAAAATATAATCAATAATATATATATATTTTTTATGTCATGTCATATTTACGAGGTTGTTCAATTGTTAATTTGACTAAACATTGCAAACTCAACCAATTAATTTATTCTCTATTAAAAGTTTATAAATCACCTACTATAAATTTATCTGATGTAAACTAACGTATCAGTTACTCCCTCCATTTTTAAATATAAGCAAATTTTACTTTTTAGGTTCATTCAATTAATAATGTATGTGGTTTATAATATGGATGAGGCTTTCTTGATGAAGATGATGTGGAACCTCATAAATAATCCGGATGAGCTTTGGTGCATAGTTCTTATTAGGAAGTATGATAGAAATAACGATCTTATGGTTTCTTGCAACTCCCAGCCTTATGATTCCCCCCTATGGAAAGCTTTGGTTGGAATTTGGAATGATTTTCAACGCCATGTTTTTTGGAAAATAAGGGACGGAAGAAATACAAATTTTTGGCTTGATAAGTGGGTCCCTAATAGGAGCGAGCTCCTCCCATCAGCTACCCAAAATTTCATTGATACTACCATGTTTGTGCGGGATGTTTTGAATGCAGAGGGAGATTGAAACCTAAATTTTTTGAGTGAAAATTTGCCAACCAATATTGTGAATCAAGTGGTTGCTCTACCAACTCCAATTGATGCAGATGGGCCTGATGTTATGGGATGGGAAGGCACTAATACTCATAAGTTTACCATTCAGAGTGCTTATAGGTTGCAACATGGAGATATTAATGCCTTGGAAGGAGATTGGAGTTCGTTGTGGGACTGGAAAGGACCTCATCATATTCAAACTTTTATCTGGCTTGTAGCCCAGGAGCGCATCCTTACCAATTTTCATAGAAGCAAGTAGGTAGTGGCCATATCTCCACTTTGTTCTAGATGTGGGAGAGAAGATGAAAATACCATTCATGTGCTCCGGGATTGTGTCTATGCAACTCAGGTATGGCTCCACCTTGTTCCATCTCATTTTATAACTGATTTCTTTACCTTTCATTGCAGAGATTGGATTTTCAACAACCTCGACAACCGTGGGATGTGTGCAACTACGAAGAACTGGAAGACCATTTTCATGACATCTTGTTGGTTCTTATGGACGTGGAGAAACAAAGCTATCTTTGAAAATGATTTTCACCAGCCAAACAACCCTGTCATGGTGATCCAAAACTTTACTACTCAGATAGACCTTTGTTCTACCATTTCGCCCCATCGCAATCTTCAACGAAAAGAGACGATCTATGTGGGTTGGGATAAACCTTCCGAAGGATGGATAAAACTCAACTGTGACGGTGCATGCAAAGGTGGTGGAGAGAATTCAGGTTGTGGTGGCCTTTTACGCAACTCTGATGCAAGATGGTTAAAAGGCTACATTAGAAAGATTGGAGTGTGTGACGCGCTTCATGCTGAATGGAGGCATTCCCACTTTGGTGCGGCGTATTCGCAACCTTTTGGCTTTAGATTGGCATGTCCAGTTTCGTCATACTTGGAGGGAGGGTAATCGTTGTGCTGATTGGATGACAACCTTTAGCCTTTCTCTGGACTCTTTTGGTGTCACTAGATTGGAGTATCCTCCTAGTGCTCTCCATAAATTTCTTTTTGATGATATTTTTGGAACTTGTTTTCCTAGACATGTTCAATTAGTTGTTTAATTTTCTGCCGAGCCTTTGGCTCTCTTTTGTACCAAAAAAAAAACGGAGGGAGTATCTGTTTACCAAATTTTTTTAATGGAACACGAATTAAACTCAATGATACAATTGCACTGTAACCTCCCACTTCTGATAGCTTTTGTGGTTGCTGACTTAAATATAAATTGGCACTAGACCCTCTTGTTGTTGGGGCCTGGGGGCGTTGAATATTCATACCACGTGAGATGAATTGAAAATTAAGTTTAAATTGGGCATCGTGGTCATTTGACATCCTTTATTTAAATCATGTAGTAGGAGTACTAGCTTAGGTCAACTACCACACTCTAGCCGTTGGATGATCATGTGCCTCATCAAATGTTGGTTGATTGTCCTTATCAATCAAAACCACAAAATGAGGAAAACACAAAACTGAGGTTGTCTTCCTCTCTACGTATTCATGGAGTAGTCAACTGATTGGTTGTACTAAAACGTTGAACACATTAATATTGATTTTGATGTCAAACCAAGTATCATAAATGTCAAACCGAACCCCTTGTTTTGTTTGATTAAATGTTGTTTGGCCACACCATCTCAACACCGTAAAATCCCAATATCTATAGCTATAGTTTGTAGTCTTTTTCCAATTTTTACCAATGTGCTTAACGATGAAACTCACGGACACAAACTGTTGAGAAGAGGAGGATTGTGAATTCAAACTCTAACATAGCATATCAATTGTTTAGGCATCCTTTCCTTTAATACATGAACTGTATTCAAAGGACTATTGTCTTGTCTTTTTGTATAGACAAGATAGCATTACTATTACAAAACTAGGCCATTAGTCATTTTGACTTACTTCTTAACAATACTGGAAGAAGTTTAAATATTGCCGGAGTTTGGGTTAATATTTATTTTGATGTCAGAATGTGCAACAAGTAATTGTAATAATCCTTAAATGTATTTAAATTCTAAAATAGAATTTGATTGTGCATCTCATTAATCAAAATAGGCTCTCGTGTTAAAATGTTACTGTCATATCAGTCTATAAATATACTTATTTATAATCATATTAATTCTTATAAATAGTTGTTTATGGTCATATTAATCCTTATAGAAAAAGAGTTGTTGTCAACATTGAAAGATTACTTTAACATAATTGAAAATATGCAAAGTGGCGACTCTTGGTGATTTTCATTGCCAATTAAAATGTCGATTTATTCATTTAATTTTGAATATGTAGAAAAAAGATCACCTTTTGGAGGCAAATTTACCATTCACAGGTTAAAACTTAAAAATCATTAGATAAAACTCTTGAAGTTATAAATTCCCATTATGTTGAGTTGAGTGATAAAAATACTCAATCATTTATATTTTGGAATTAAATCCCCCACTGCCTCTATTATAATACGTGAGAGATCATAAAGTATAAATTTCAGATGCAATTTCACATGTGTTGTTTTTGTTGTTTCGTGATAAAGATGTTGAATTTTTTTTTTTTAAGTTTAGTATAGACTAAAAAATTACTTTTTTAATAGATGCTGATTAAATGGAATGTTTAGAGTTCAAATTTCAACCTTTATATTTAAGCTCATGGAGATAGAGAAACTGAATTTATATGTGGAAATGTATATAAGTTTTTTGACAAAAAATATAAGAGATTAAAGTAAAGTAGATATATAAAGGATGAGATCTATATTTTGGCGAATACCGTAACCGTATGATAATGATTCACTTCCATCAAAAGCTGGCCAAATTAGGCATTGACCTAACAAAAGGAATCGAGTTGAGTAGTCTTGATTACTTTATTTCATCTTTATATGCAACAATATTACTTTTTTCATCGTAAGAGAATCCATGATAAAATTCAAAATTATTAATTTTGTAAAGTTCTAACTAGTTGCCACTTGCTTTTTACCCGTTGCCATGACCTAGACATATGGTCAACTATAAACAAAACAACAAAGTGGAAAAGCTGTAGGGAGACACTTACGAGGAGAGATCGATCACTCTAATTTTATTTTATTAGTGGAATGCACTGTATATATGGTATCTACCCGATGCTACTTTATAGAAGTCAAGTAGAAACGACCTCTTTATTATAGTAGTATTATTTTATTTTTGGATTTGGATACACACACAAGAACCTCTTCACAAATCACAAGTAATGTGAACTATATTGTTATTTCAAAACATGAAAAGTCAAATTCAGGATATATATCCTAATGTAAAAAAAGGAAATATATATCCTAATATTGTGATCTATTGCACAGCTAGTCAGCTACAAACCAACAAATTTAAGCATTGATTTTCCATTTTTAGATCGAAATTAAGCAGGATGCTACAAATAACACCTATCACGAAATGTAACATTAATAATTAACCATGTGAGTTGTTTTGATCATTAATATAGTATAGCAAATGCTTGAAAAGGACAAGATTCTAAACCAATCAAACATGAGTAAAAAAACTAGGCTTTATAAAAAAGAGTAGTGATATTTGTAAAATCATTGGTGACTTCTTTGTTGACACATTTGGGTGCCATAGTTTTTTGGTGTCATTGGTTCAAAATATTAGAGAGAGAAAAAGGAAGAGAGAGAATAAGAATAGTATAATGTAAGGAAATACTTGGGTGCCATAGTTTTTTGGTGCCATGGGTTCATTTTAGATGATAGAATGATTAAAATAAATTATTTAGATGAGAGAGAATGAGTTGTTAAAAGAGAGATAGACACAAAGGTATCAATGACACCAATGACACTCAAGTGCTACCATGTAAGTATGAGATAGAAAATTGTTAAAAAATTGTAAAAAATAGTTATAAAAAAATCATTTCTCTTTAAAAAATATAAGTAGTGGTAATTTACAAACAATGAACGTAGTTGATCGGTTAAGGAAACTAGTACTATACGTCCAACTCCATTGACTTTATTGATTGCTTGCGCCAAGAGACAACAAATATTACAATATTCATGTATTTTCTTTTTTTTTATTACACTACTCCCTCCGTCCTTTAATAGTTGACACCATTGACCTTATTACGTATGTCAATGCATAATTTTGAGCTTAAATATCTTGATAATATATTAGAAAAAATTATGAAAATTTGATATTTTGAAAATACTCATTGAAACAAATCTAACGACATCTTATATGGTATTATTTATCTTTGTATATTAGTAGAAAAATATGGTCAAAGTAAGTTAGGTGAAAATTAGACATTTTCAAATAAATCATCTATTATAGGACGGAGAGAGTATCTTATAATAAGGTGAGTTTGAGTATGATGACTTTGTTGATTTTGTCTTTATATCTCTTTTAATGAATTATTTTCTTTTGATCAAATAATTAATTTTTAGTATTTATCTATCGAGTAAATAAATGATATGGTGAATAATTAATTTAGGTTTTGATTTGAGTGGAGGTAAGCTATATATGAGTTGGTGCTAAGTTTTGGACTAGGCAAGGCGGTGATGATATTCATGTTTTGTTGAAGATTTGATTTGTTTTCTTGGTTTGCCACTTTCATTGGACTTTCGTATTGGAAGAAGAGAGTGGTAGGACCTACCACCAACTCCTCTTTTGGACTTTGATACTAAAGTAAACATAGTTTTTGTCGCGTTGTAATTCAGCCATTATTATTAATTATTTCAAATTGCATTGAAATAATAAAATATGAAAAAGTCTAACCATTATGTACCCTTGGATTGACGATACTTGTTTGACTTTCCCATCCTCCACTCTTTTATAAACAACCCTTTCTTTCTCTTCTTCTTCAACCTAAACAACACACAACACAACACAACACAAATAAAACTAAAACTAAAACTCTCTTCTTACTTACTTTCTTTTCTCTCTCAAAGTTTCTTCTAATTCTTTCAAGATGGTTGTAGATCCGGTAGTGATTTCAAAGATGAGGATGGATGAACAAAGAGCTATTCAAGAAGCTGCTTCTGCTGGATTGAAAAGTATGGAGCAACTAATTCGTGTGCTTTCTTCTCAAACTTCATCTTCTTGTTCTTCAAATCAACTAGATCTGCTCAATAAACTTGATTGCACTGAAATTACTGATTTCACTGTTTCTAAGTTTAAAACGGTTATTAACTTGTTAAATCGTACCGGTCACGCTCGTTTTCGTCGTGCACCTTCTTCTTGTTCTTCTCAATCTCAATCTCAATCTCAATCTCATGTTCAACCTCAGAAATTCAACACTCAACCACAGTCAACTACTCTTGATTTTGCAAAACCGATCCAATTCGTTAAGTCAAATCTAAATCCAAATCCCAATCTCAATCCCAATCTCAAACCTAAAACTAATCAATCTGCTGATTTATCTGTTTCTCAATACTCTAAATCAAAGGAAGCATATAGCAGCATCTCCACCACTACTTCGTCTTTCATGTCCTCCATCACCGGAGACGGAAGCGTTTCCGACGGTAAAATCGGTCCTATCATTTCCTCCGGCAAGCCACCTCTTGCTTCATCTCACCGAAAAAGGTGTCACGAAGCTACTACAATCTCCGGTAAAGTCTCATCCTCCGGTCACTGCCATTGCTCTAAGAGAAGGTAAACACTAAATTCTCAAGTAAATTAATAAATAAATAAAAATAGTAAATTGATAAATATCTTGTTGTTTTTTCTTAATCAGGAAATCTCGTGTGAAGAGAACAATTCGTGTTCCGGCGATAAGTTCAAAGGTCGCTGATATACCATCAGACGAATTTTCGTGGAGGAAATACGGTCAAAAACCTATTAAAGGTTCACCTTACCCACGGTAATTTTCTATTCCGATAACCGTCAAACTCAACCATATGAAAATTAATTAATTAGTGTTTATACTTTAAGATCTAATTGTAATTGTAGTTGTAATTAATTAATGGTGTATATTTATGAAATTTGCAGTGGTTACTACAAGTGCAGTAGCTTCAAAGGATGTCCGGCGAGGAAGCATGTAGAAAGAGCACAAGACGATCCCAATATGCTTGTTGTTACCTACGAAGGAGAGCACCGTCACGCGCAAACCGTCGTTACCGGCGCCGGATTCATATCTCAGCCTCTTTGAGCATCGGTGGTGATCGGAAAATCTACGGAAGCTTTTGTGGTGAAAAGTGAGAACGGCCGTTTGCATTTGATGACGGAGTTATGCTCTAACCGTAACGGTGACGGAGAAAAAACGGAGATTCCAAGGGAGAAAGAGTAGGAAAGTCAACTTTTACTTTTGTGGACCGCAATGAATGAGTCGTCTACGAGTTGTGATAAGGACTTTTGTGTAAATCCGGCAAAACAATTACTATTATGAAATGAAATTATACAAGTTTTATTTATTTATTTATTTATTGGTTGGACTTTGGGCCAGTTGTTTTAATTTAATTGATTTAGTATATATTCGGAGATCTAGTCTAATCCAAGTTGAAAGAAAAGTATAGATTCCATAACCACGGGTTGAAAAGAAAGAGTGCGAATGGAAACAAAGTCAAAGGTGAATTTTGAATATGAGGGTAAAGTTGGAAAAGGAGAATAGAAGAGTGTGGACATTTGAGCTTTGGTCCATTAGAATGTCGATTGGTGTCCAAGTGGGTCCCCCTTCCAGCTGGTTGATTCAAATCTGCCATTGTAATGTCCATTTATGAAAGACCAAATCGATCGAGTCAATATGAAGGACCAAATCATACTTCATAGATAAATTTAGGTTTATTATATCCAAACAATTATTAGATATAAAAAATACTAGAAACAATGGTATTCAAGATTGCATTGCTTGAACAAAAAAAAAAAAGGTTGAAATTTGATGAACAATCCACACGGTAATGATTCAAGTTTTGTTTGGATATTTGTGAAAAGGAAGGACAGTGATTAAAGTTGGTAGCATGGTATTATTAGGTGGCGTATGTGGTTCCTTTTGATGTTAGGCTCGTCGATATAGATCTAAGGGTCAGGGTAAAAAGCTCTCCTAAAGTTATAGGACAGGGTTAGTAAATTCATTCTTCACACCAAATTATGCTCGACTTAGTTTTGCAATGCCAGCTTGCTCTACAGTGCGGTGACATCGGGACATATGGACTAGGCTAGGGTCCATTTTCTCGATGGTATAGACCAGGTCCCTTCAAAGTCATTAACTCATATGGATCAATGTATGGGTTGTCCTAAATACACCGAATGAGGCTTGTCCATAGCAATCGACCGATTTTTTATTTTTTTTTGGTTACAAGGCTAACAAAGACAAAAACCAACAGAAAAAGAAACTTTTTTTTTGAAGAAGAAAAGAGAAAGAAACTAACGCCTCAGAAAGAGTGTTCCTAATTCATCCGACTGCAGCAAAGGGAGGAGCCCCTCAGGAGGGTGGGAGTGAATGAACAAATCAACATCATTTGAAGCTCCAAGTTTGGCCATAAAATCTGCACAATGGTTACCTTCGCTTAGCGTATGATGAACTGAGAAATTTCTAGAACTGATGAGGTTTTGGATGTTCTGAATGAACACGGCATAGATATGATAATGATTTAATTCTTCCTTGATGAGGTTAACAGTGAGAAGAGAATCAGAGTAGCAGGCCACCTCGTTGTAATTAAGGTGGATTGCTAGCACAAGACCATGATAGAGCGTTGTGAGCTCCGCAAGAAGGATGTCTTCGGAATGAATAATGTGGCCTGAGAATCCTGATATGAAGCTGCCCGCATGTGTCCTAAGAATACCACCAAAACCAGTTCGGATGGGGGCACCATTACAGCTACCGTCAACCTTCAATATGGTACAAAGATGATTATTGTTGTTCCATCGAATGTATCTGTCCATTGAAGGTGTTGTTCTGGTGACATGGAGAGACGACTGAAGGTGAGAAAAACACAAGAAGAGGGGGTTGAATTGTGTTTACTTTTTCTTCGTTTTCTCCTACTGAAGTCACTGTTCAGAAGCAGATAAAGTTCAGCTTCTGAAGTGATAATCAGAATCTAAATGCAACAGATAAAACAGAGAGAGAGAGAGAGAGAGAGAGAGAGAGAGAGAGAGAGAGAAGAGAGACAAACCAATTATACAGGTTCCTTCCACAAACCGGAAGTAGTCTTGTCCCCCTTGCACTTCTAAGGAGAGTTCACTAAAAATGTAATATCAAATTACAACTGCTTAATGCTACAACTAGCAAGAGACTTCAAATTACTCAAGCACAACTGCAAGAGATTTTCTATGCTCTTGAACACAGTCAAGAGACTTCCAATGCTCAAGCACAACTACAAGAGACTTCTATTGCTCAAGCACGCAAGCAAGAGACTTCTAATCAAACAGAATTACAAAGAAGTTTGTTTGAGTTTGAACACTTGATATACAATCAGTGGTGTACGTTCACAATACAAATCAGATACAGACTCTTAAGACTCTAGAATTTCTAAGATATGAACTTTGATAAGAAATTCTAAGTAACTTTAGATGCAGAACAATAACAGAGTTTGACACTTTGTGAATTGTTGTATGAGTCTTGTATTTTTGTGTGTCTGCATATCCAACTAGCAGGTCTTCACTCCTTTATATAGAGGTGTGAAAGATACGTTGGGAAATTGTCAGCACATTAAAGAGTCGTTTGAAACTTGATCAAAATCACCAATGATCTTTTGCCTGATATGGTTATTGTCCTATGAAGGATCAATTTCAAATGCATTCCTAGTTTGAAGGAACATAACTGCAAGCATAGCTGTTATTCTTGTCTTGTTGCAGAGACACGAACAGAGTAGTGGAGGAAGTGGTTGTACAGTTTGTCATCCGCAAACAGGAGGTGAGAAAGATACGGGCCAGTATTATTAATACCGATTGGTTCCCACCTTCTCTGACTGACTACATTGTTGATAGCAACATAAAGTTTTTCCATACACAATATGAAGAGGTATGGCGAGAGAGGGTCACCTTGGCGAAGACCATGAGTTGGCTTAAATTGCGGAAGCTTGTTACCATTCCATAAAATTGAAAAAGTAGATGAAGAGACACAATGCACAATGAGTTTGCTGGTAATGTCTGGAAAGCCAAAACATGCAAACAATTTTGAAGAAACTCCCAGTTGACATTATCAAAGGCTTTTTCAAGGTCCAATTTAAAAGCCACCAACCCTTTCTTATTTTTGGATCTTCTCATGAAGTGAACAATTTCCTGCAAAACAATTGAATTGTCAGTGGTGCCCCTACCAGGTAGAAAACTACTTTGGTAGGGGCCAATAATAACATTGAGTAAACCGATTTCAACGCTATACACATGCCAATATACAATTTTGATTATTAATATATTTAATTATATATAATAAAAAAATTTCATCGAGACAAATCAAATGTATTTATATATTAGTTAAAAAATATGGTCAAAGTAAGCTATGTGAATATTGCACATTGTAAAATTACGAACATGTATTCTGAATTGGAGGGAGTATCATTTTAGATCAATGTACATGAATTTAGTCCCCAGTTAACAATATCAATTTTGAAGATGAGTTATTGCACAACAAATCGCAATCTCATGCATAATACTAAGAGGCAAGCAGTGCTAGAAAATCTCAGAGTCATTTCTTCCAACCATTAGAGATGCAATGACTCATAATCACTAGTAGGCTCGTTAACGAAATCCTCAAGGAGGAATTTTGATGAAATCTAAACATCATTTTAGAAGTGTACCATCATACCATCTCCAATTTATCTTTGCAATCTGCACTAGAAATCTTTCTAAACCGTCACCATCCCTTCCATACGTTAGAGCGCACATGACTATGGCCTAATCTTGATTATCAACTGGATATATGATCTCAATATGAAGATTATTATTTTTGAGCATAGTATGTCAAAACAACCGTGGACGGGGTCAAAAAAGTTGATCAAGATGTCATTGAATTTGGCTCTACTCTATTTTGAATGTCTTAGGTTATTATCTTCTTACAACAAACCCTAATATTTGTTAGCTCACTAAGAGACTAGCCAACATGGTTGTTTATTTCTTATTTAAAGTGGCTACCTTTTTGCTTTTTCTCAGTTCTTTCCTAAAATTTTAGCAAGTACCTTAGTGTTATTCCTTCGATTCTCAAAGAAAAAGGGTTTCAATAATCCGGAATTTGACATATATTGATTCCTTGAATATTAATGAAATGTAATAATTTTCATAAACTAAAATTTCCATCCTAGATTTAAAAACACTCAAATTGGAAAAATATTTATGTTATAAAATTATACGTGTAATATTATTTAATTTAATATTTTAAATTAAGCAAGTGGATTAAATGAAAAATACTCTCTTTTTTGTGTTATTATATATATACCTTTTAAAATGACGAAAAATAATCACATACATGTCTTTGAAAAATGATGAAAATTTTATTCAGCAACATCAAAACTGCATTTTTTTTCTTCTTCTTTCTATGTGAGAATCATTTAGAATTCTCTATATGACTTAAACCTAACAAGATCCCTTGTCTGAAATTACTCCAGAGATGATAAATACTCACTCAAAATAGTCAATATATACTTCATGTTTGGAGTGAATAATAAGAGAATAGGCCTTGGAGATTCAAAGAAACTCTCAATTATTTGGAAGGTAAATATTCCTTCCAAACAAAACAAACGATGCTTATTCCAAAGATCAAAAACAGGGCAAAACTAGTGAAGATTAATCACAAAAATAGAAGTATTTTCTCTTCTTTTCTAGCACTAGATGTAATCGTGCTTTGGGATCGATCATCCACACATTCAAATACTACATATATAATGACCCAATTAATTTAGTTCATACTAGGGCTAAGAGTGTCCAAAATTGAAGATAAGAGAAATGTTAGCAACACTCACTTTTGAACACTCTCTTTAACACTCACTCTTTTATTGTGTAGACCCACAATGATTTAACCAATAAAAGAGTAAATATTAGAGAGAGTGTTGCTAGCACTACTCTTGAAGATAAACTTATGATATTGGACAGTTGAGATTGTCTCTAAATCCTCCAAAAAGGAAGTTGATATGGTTGTTATGATAACATAAAGAACATGGCTAGTCTGAAACCATAGTACTTTTGAAGATATATAATCTGGAACTTTTGGAAAAGATGGTGACGCAAGTTATCCATGCGCTTCAAGAATTCCAAAATGGCCAAAGCTCAAACCCTATTGAAGATGGCGTGCCTAGTATTTCACGTAGATAGACTACAACATACCATGTATTCAAGAAACATCGTCCCTCAAACACTTTGAACTTGAACACCAATGCGATTTTTTTCTTTCCAAATGGCAATCAGGGCTTCTTAACATCAAAGATAGTATGAACCTATATTGTATAATTAGTGTAATGAATGAATTAGTATGAACCATAGTACTTTTTTTGCAAATATCCCTCCCTAAAACATAGCTGATCATCCCACATCTTTTACCAATCCATGAATCCAAAATAACAAAATACATGGATTGTCGATTCATCATGCACAAAATATGCCGGTTTTTGGATTTTTAAACTGTTGTATTTTGAATTTACAAAATCTATTTTGAAAATAAATTTTCATTCATCGAAGTTATAACTAGGTTTAGTTACAATCAGGTTGCTCTCTTTAAGACGTTTCGTGGCACTGTCTAAAGTTGTGCAAAACAGACTATCAACCACGTCGCCTTCAGAATAAAACCAGTTAAACTATAAATGTGCGGTTAACTATTACATTGTAGCTAATCGTTTGAGAATTATACCCTCAAATATGGCTATTAAGGCCACTCGAATTTAAAGCTAAAACCACTCTAATATGACTGTGACCATTTTATTATAGTATTTAGACCACTCAAATCTGGTGCCATCACCATTCTAACTTTAACATTTTCAAAATATCGATATGGTACTGCGACCACTCAAATACGATGCTACAACCATTCTACCCTCTAGTTTCTCAAGGGTGGAAACTTATCGAAATGATATATATACTATTGATATCATTCTTAATTCCAAAGGGACATTATTATTCCTAAAAAAATGACTATTGAAAGTGTCTATTGAGCAACCATACAAAGAAAAAAATTACTCTTCTCACTAACAAAATTGCTCTACCACACCTCAAAATGACCTCTAATATCCCCAATGGCAGTTAACTGTTGTTCGCTCCTTTGGATCAGTTTAAGAGCGAATGGCAGTTAACTGCCGTTGGAAGCATTTTGGGCATGTTGAGGTGTAGGAGAGAATTTCATGAAGTGTAAAGAGCAATTGTCTACAAAGAAAGGCTGTAAATAAGAAATGTTTGGGTTTATTGGACTGACGTTGTCTTATAATATTGTCGTACATTGTTGGTTTGGCCATATTTGGTTGGTTAGTTATATTTTCTGCACCCTATTTTTTGCTACTGATTTATAGTTTTATTTTAAAACTGGTAAAAAAAAGTATAGTTTTATTTTACTTTTCAAAATTTTAACTTAGTCTGAATGTATGTGTATATTCATATAGACTTTAACTTGTTCTTTTTCTCTTTATATTCTGCTCTAGTTTTAGTTAAAAAAAATAATAAAATTGGGACGAAACATTTGATTTTATTGTTTGTTTTGAAACTAACTAAATCAGGGTGTTTGGCATCTCAGCAAATCCATCAAGATATTCCTTCAACTTTGATGATTTGGACATGCTATAAGATTGAATTTTGGATTGACCGAGTAGACTCTTAATGTTTATTTTTTGTTTTGAAACAAACTTTTAGTGTTTATTGTTCATTTCTTAACCTTTTTGTTTTGACAAGACATTTCCTTTTTTTTTTTTGTTGAGAGAAAACCATTTATTAACTTATACTACCGAATTATATCGATTTTAAATTAGAAAATTGACCATATATACACATGATTATATTACTTAATTTTTTTTCTTCTCAAAATCAATTTTTTTTATTACATTCTCAAAATTACTCTAACTCAATTGAGAAAAAAGCCCTTATCTAATACAAACAATTGTTTAGTAATTCAACTGATTTGAGTTAAAAATTAAAATAGTTGAAAGAGCTAAAAGACTTGAGTTCACACTATCATTAAGGAGAAAACATTAACACTACTAGAAAAAAGAAAATTAGGGAGGAAAAATAGTGAAAGAAAAAAATAAAATCTCTCACAAATTCTTTGGTCGCATAATTTAGTGACGGAATTATAGAGATTTCACGTTTTTTCTCTCTAAATTTCCCTGACTAATTAAGATCCTAATAATCTGGAGATCAGCCAAGAGGTAAGTAAAATCTAGCTAAGAATTGTTCCATACAGGAATCGAACTCAGGTTCTTCTAAGTAATTTATTCTTTGATAAAACTCATTAATCACTCGAGCAAAATTGTTTGGTTCTAACCTAATAACATCTAAAATACTAATACTTATCTTCCAACATTGTAACATTAATGGTAGATGTTTTGATCACCTAACCATTTGATTAACGGTTTGATCAATGGTTGTGCGAATGAAAAAAAATATAACTTGAGAAAGCTCAAGCCCTAAGATAAATCCCAATTACCTTAAAAGATTAGTTTATTTGGTCTAGTATTTGAGATGTTTTTGATCAAGAGGTTTTATTTTCTTGTTAAGATTGTCTTCTACTGTTAATTTGATATTTTTTTTTCTCAGTTGATAAATTACATTGAAGATTTTGTACTTAATTTGATTTAGTATTTGAAAGGTATTATTTTTTTATTAAGATTGCATGCTCCTACTGTTACATTGGAATATTTTTTTTCTTTAAAAAAATGCAAAGTAATGAATATTGATAATTTGGAAGGGATGTAAAAAGTTTTTTAAATTAAGATTGAGGGAGAGAGAAGCTATTATTAAGTTTTTTTTATCAAAATTATTATTAATTAATGTGACAATAATACAACTTACTTTGATGGAGTTTATACTTCGTCCCTCGAGACTACAATGTCAAATTCTAGTTACAGAACAAAAATAGCATTAATTAGATGGTATAATTGAAAAAAACAAATAAAAAATAATATTAAAAAGAAAACTAACATTCTTCTAAACAAATATTATTTTTGCAAATGTAAACGTTATTATAGGAGTAACATTCGTCTTTAGTTCACCTTTATATATATTGGTTTGGTCTTGAATTAAGTGCAACGCTATTTTTTTTTTCTTTTATGATTTTTATCAATGAAATACTCAACCATTCAAATGTTTAAGAGTAACTTTAATTATTTTTTTATTTTTTTGGTTTTGAGGCATCATTGTTTTTGTATTGTTTATGTAGTAATTGATAACTGATATGAATATATCTATCAGTGGATGTCCATCCCTTAACCTTCCATATGATTGTAACTCCCACTAGTGAGTGGATTGTAAGGATCTTCCATTTACTTATATTTGTCCTATAAAAGAACCTATATTGCAATGTAATGACACACTTGTGAAGAGAATAATAGAAAAGTTTTCATCTTCATCTTCTTCTTCTTCTTTGATCTTATACTTTTGGTTTATTTCATAACAATAACTTTGTAACTTTTCAATCCTAAAGCTTTTTTTACGAGGATCCTAACATTTCTTGTACTTTTTGGTGGTGTTTGGGGTTTGAACCCTAGACCATGCATATTTTATGCATTGTCCATACCAACTGAGGTAAACTCACGGGGACATATTTCTTGTACTTTGATCGTTAGCTTTTAATTTCTTCTCTTTTTGGCCTTTTCAAGAAAAGAAAAAAAAATGTATGTATCCAATCATACCCAAACTCGAAGCACCCCTCCTGAAGAAACTCTTATAACTTAGTTATTTACAGCTAGAGCAATAATATTTGTTGATGATGTTATAGAAGCTGCAACTGACCTCATATTTCCATGGCCAACCAAATCAAAGGCCATATAAAACTGTGCCATATATTGGTTTTTATGGTTGAGAAAAAAAATACTGTCATAGTGAGAAATATAGTAAATGCTACAAAGTTACTTACAACACACCTAATGCCAACGAACTTGTATCTAACTGGTTCGGGTCTTTAAGTTTGCGATATTAATAGTAGAGTTTAGTTTGACATTACCAAGTCATGTTTTTTTCCTTATCTACCTACCGGTTCAGACCGTTCAGTAGTTGCAACTTTAAACAACAGTAACAGTAGATATGAAATGACTTCGATGGTTAATTAATTAGGATATGAAATTTTTCTTGACGTTGTAAATAAAACCGCACATATAATTGAATGTATTTTCTTGACATTGTACGTAAACATTTGCCTTGAAAGTGAATTAAAGTTGAACTCTTATTTTAATGTTTTCATTGACATTTGTTTGTTTGTTTGTTTTTGAAATATGAAAATAAATTTAGTAAAGTAGTAGACAAACAAGGCTGAACCATGTGAGCATTATCTTAGAAATTGGGCATGACCCACCAAAATCAATGTTATTTAGTCGATTGGATATTTGGATTAGTTTAGCTCCAAGTGTGAAATGCATGTGATTATGAGTTAGAACCATGACAAATCAAACGCAAAAGTATTATAATAACATATTAATAAATGGAAGCATAATAACACACACACACACATATATATGACAAAAATCATCGGATACCTTGTTGGTTAGCCTTCTTCCCATTTTAATTCCTCCTCAATATATTTTTTTTTGGGTGTGAATTAATATATAGTTGATCACGTCTATGATAATGATTTATGAGATTACGATGTGCAGCCTACCAGTAGCTAAGCACTATTTCCTTCACACATAGGATGCTTATCCGTGATGCAAGAAGATGGACTTGAAACCGTCCACATATTCATATATGGAACAAACGTGTCCAATGTACTAAAAGGAATGTTGGAGTAACATTTTACCTTGGGCATGCAAATATGGTATGGGGCTAGACTGCTAGATAACTACTAAAGAATTCTGAAGCAGGTTTTGGATGTCAACTATGTTTAAAATGAGTCAAACACAAGAGGGTTTTATCTTAGGGCTTTCTATGATTTTATAGGAAAAATGAAAAGAAGGTACCAATGCCTTATATCGACTATTTCTACCAACCATGCATAAATTAATACTTTCCTCCATCCCATACTTGTATGTGTCACATTTAAGAATATTGTGACAGTTAGAAAATAAAAATAAGAATGTTGTGAGTTTGTGAGACATCGCTTAAACAAAAATAATTAAATGTTTAGATTTTAAAAATAAATAAAAAGTAATTTCTCGTTCCTTTTGACGAAATTGAATACTTTTTTCCACAATATACTTGACAATTTATCATCTCATTCTACATAGGCAAGTGCATTTTCCTATCGAAAAACAATAATTAATATTCCTATGAACTTTAAAAACAACGTGTAAGCTAACATAAACAATAACTTTCTTGTTAAAAAACAATAACTTTCTACAAAAGTAACAAGTATAGAGTGGAACTGATAGAGTATGTGTGATAAAATAACGAGGGGAGATTCATTTTCGTCCCTAAATAAACTGCGAAACAAATTTGATCTTTGCGAAAAATAAAATAAAATTGTAGTTTTTGAGAATAAATAGTTAGGATAACTTATTCTCTACCTAGATCACCGTCAAAAGAAGGGACAATTAGACCTTCAACAATATATCATAATGGTGAAAACACTATTGCTTTACAAGGATAACTTTGAAAAATATTTTCTTTCTTTTGTAATAAAGAGAAATTTTTTTAATGTCCTATTTTTAGAAGGACTTAATTTGAAATTTGAGTTGGCTAAGTATTCATAGTGTGTTGTCAAATGCCATTTTTGTATCATCTTTCTCGATTTTCTGATTTATTACTAAGTGGAAAAATGACTAGCATGCATCTCCTATACATACATTTGAACATGGTCTAAATAGCCAATCCACATTGCAATCTACAGTCTCCTATCAAAGCATTTTGCCACGTGTCCTCATTTTTTGCTAACCATTGAAACCAAAATTTGAGGAAACTATTCAAATTAATTTATTTCTTATAATAAGCCATTCAAATAACATTGACTTATACTTAACAAATTCACATTAGATATTGCTAAAAAAAAATTGATTTTTTTTTGTTAGGTGAAACCATTTAAATGAATTTTTTTCTTATTGTAAACCATTCAAATATCATTGACTTATACTTGGTAAATTCAAGTTATAATTGCTTTAAAATTGGCATTTAGATCACAATAAAATTTCATATCTCCTGTACATACATTTGAGAATAAACAATATAAGAAAAGTACACATGACACCATAATACTGTTCATTCACATATCTCACACACTACCACATTGTATTTATCACTAATATATACAAAAACATGAGATAAATATTTGTCACTAAAAAATAAAATAAAAATTGGATAAATATTTGTTATTGATGAATAAAAAAATTAAGAGATAAATATTTATCTTTGATAAATATAAAAAAATACAAGACAAATATTCGTTACAATTACATTAAAAAATATACGAAAAATATTCATCACTGATAAATATTAAAAAACAAAACAAATGGTTTTCTTATGTATAAAAAAACATGAGACATATATTTGACATAGATATATAAAAAAAACACACGTGCAATATTTGCCTCTAATACACAAAATAATGTGAATCAATATATATCAATGAAAAAAACAAGAGACTATTATTTTTCATTAATACATAAAATCATGTGACAAATATTTCACAGTGATAAATGTTAAAAAGAAATATGGCACACCAAATTCTAAAAAAAACATGGGAAATTTTTCTTTTATTGGTATATATTATTATTTTTTATAAAAAAGAGTGATGCTAAATGCATTACCCAAATTCATTAAGAAAAAAAATATGACGAAAAAAAGGAAACTAGGTCAAAACATTTTCAAAAAGACATAAATCTAAAGTTATGCAAGCTTAACTTATTTTTTATGTAACCTAGGTTAATGCTATAATGAAGAGATGTGGTAATATATTTCATTTTAGCCTCTTAAAAAAATGCTATAAGGACGAGAAGGGGACGAACAAAAAATAAATAAAGGGCCAAACCAATGTTAGCTAACCTATATGTGTATGAGTTTCTTTCTTTATGAATTAATTGATAAATATTATGAAATCACTAGACAAATACTAAAAAACACGGGAAAATATTTATAAGTCATAAATAAAAAAGTACGAGACAAATATTTATCATAATCTTTTTATGAAGTTTTTATCACTAATAAATATATTAAAAAAATGAGACATATATTAGTCAATAATAAACACAAAACATATATTTGTCATTGTAAATATAAAAAAAACATAAGACAAATATTTATTACTGATACATAAAAATTATGAGTCAAATATTTTTCACTAATAAAAAAACACTTAACCCTAATAAAAGGTACAAATTTGTCATTGATACATAATAAAAGGCAAAAAGAAATTCGTTGTTAATATAAATATATTTTTATTTTGTTTAATCAAAGTAAAAATTAAATTAAAAAGAGAAGGAAGTACAAGACTGGGAGGCAAGGACCTGACCCTGTAAACCATAAATACAAAACCCAACAATGCAATACAAAAGTGGTAATGAAAGAGAACAACCCTAAACAACCACATACGATCCAGCGAACCGACGTCGAGGCGCGAAACCAAATTGTAAAAAAATGCAAAGTGAATATTATGAGCATTTAAATAGGTGTATGGATCGTCTGCGAACACAGACACGACCCAAGTTCCAAAAGCTCCGTTCAAAGTATTAGAAAGTCATAAACACTCTTTCGAGCTAAAGCAACCAACTATGAAACAAATCCATAGAGTCACAATAGTCTTGAAACTTCAGTCGCAGTTCTGACCGAGGGATGAACAAACGGCAAAAATCTATCACAGTCCACCAACGGCGCAAGAAGCAACCACGACGGATAAAATCATTTAGGTACGATGAACGACTACTGTTGTCAACACAGAGCATCTACACATCCCTTTCGAGAAACATCGTGATACAACCAGTCATGTTGAATTGAGATATGCATCCAACATAACAATGCCAGAACTAAAGAACCCAGATCTTCAATCGAGAAAACCATATTCATGATTTTCAGATTAAATCACAAAGCCGGAACAAAGCCTTCATCTCCATAAAAATAAACGCCAATAAACATAAACGAAAAAAAAATAGCAAAATTCATATTGATAAACTCAGAATCTTACATAATCCACCACAAAAAATAACTCATAACTGCGTCGACGCCAAAGCAGTACACTACAACTGCGACGTTGAACAAAACCAGTTACCACAACAGAATCAGCTCACACCAAGACTGTGAGAGGTCAACTGCGGCGTCGCTTCATTGACGACGATCTGAAACCCATAAATATATTATTCATTTATGTATAAAAACACGGGACATATATTTATCACTAATAAACATAAAAAAATATGAAACACATTTGTCATCGTTGCAGTAAAAAAATACGAACATATTTAAAAACTTACGAGATAAATAATTTTCTTCAATAAATAAATAAAATAAAACAAATTAAAATTGAAAATTAATAGTCTATCACCCGTGCATTTCACAGGTTAACACATTATTTTGGTATATATGGAAATACAAAAACGAGATGGTGTTTAGCCAGCATGATTGTGATTGATGTTACTAAAACAAACAAGATTGTGATTGATAATATTAAGTTATTATTTTTGGGCAAGGGTAGAAGTTAGTGTAAAGTTAATCTACATAAGTGTGTCTTTTTTCGGTAAAAAAAAGTGTCTTTTGCACGAGTCTTGGATGTTCTTGTGGTTGGTCATCATCTATTTTGGATAGTTTTTGGTTGTATTTTATAATCTGTTCAATTTGTGACACATCTTGTGTTTTGAATTATTTCACTAAATACATATATTTTGGCTTTTTTCAATTGAAAAATTAAACAAATAAAATATAACATTAGTTTTTTTTTTATGATCATGTTTTAGGTACAAAGTTTTTAGCATCGTTTTACAGATGATTAATCTTCGTAAAACTACAACTAAAAATGATAGAAATGTTAAAAATCAAACTCAAAACCATTTATTTAAGGGTTAAATATATAAACCAAACTAAAGAAATTAACTCATTTTTCCATAAATTTATCTAAATATATAAACCACATGAAGTTAAATTGCTACCAAAATATTTTGATTATATGAGTTTCTACACTATAAATTATCCACTTAATATAAGACATACAAATACAAGTTTCTATTCTAAAGAAAAATATTATTTATTTTTGTAGTTTAATTAATATCGTTATTTAAGGATAGATGTAGCTAACGTGAGGGCATAAAATTAAAATGGACAAACAAAGAAGGAGATTGATGAGCAACAAATAAGTTGACTTTAAATCAAGAAAAGTAAAATGAGAGGTAAAGCCTTTGTGTCAGACGAAGGCTATTAATGGAATCATGTGCAAGTGCAAGTGCAACAACAAAACAAAGAAGATTAACACTCACTTTCATACACGTACAATTTGCAACAACACCACTGACCTATGTTTTGCTTCTTCTTTTTCCATTGCTTTTGCTATATCAGGTAGTTCAGTAGGATCAATCAAAAAAATCTTTCAAGTGTACATTTTTTCAGAGATAATGCTACTATCTATCTTTAAATACTTGAATTTTGGATCATTAATTATTTTTGAAATAGAACTAAATTGAATCCAATTCCCGTGTATAAATTTCAATACTTACTTTTATTTTGTACTATTTCTTTTTCATTTTTTATAATATTTATAATATAATAGTACATATTTAATAATATTGATTAAGATCCCTCGAAAAATTAATATTTATTAGGGTAATAAATATTTTTGATCTTGTTATTTTGTAATATTGATTCTGACTATATAAATCGAAGGTTTCTCCCTAAAAAAAAATACATTGAAGGTTTCGAGGGGTATGCAATGGTCTTATAGCATCTACAATAGAGACTCTCAATTTTGAGTTCTTAAACGGCTCTCACATAGACATATCACTTTTTTATTATTTTTTAATAATAATACTTAATAGATACTCAGTCACTCCAATGGAGAAACTCTAACAAAAGGTCTATATGGGTCCACCAATATAGTACAATGACATTAAAAAAGCCAAGGTAAATTGCAATTGAAAAGAAATAGTACCATGACAATGATTATTTTAAAAAAAATAATGTGGGGTCCATTTAAACATCGATGTCTTAAGTGAGACACTGGGTCTTAGAAGACCTTAAAAAAAATTCCGCATTGGGGTACCTATTAGGTATCAAGTCTTAAATGGTGAAGACCTCACCAATGTGGATGCTCTTAGTGTCCCGTTTAATTCATTTTTTTAACAAATAAAATACTACAATTTTTTTAAGAAAAACTAAGAATAAAATGAAATAACATCAACTAAATTTTAATATTTTTTATTCCCTAAAAAAATATTTTATTTTAAAAAATTATTTAGAACTTACCTATTTGTTTGAATAATAGTATTTATTATTTCACTACCAAAAAAATGGTATTTATGATTTATGATGTTAAAAATAAATTATAATCAATTGTTACAATTTTTTCATATTTAGAAGGTATCAACATACACTCCGACTCTCAAGTCAGTAACAAAGCAAAGCAAAGAGTGAAAGGTAAAATGATAGATAGTATGTAACTGTTGTAGTCTAAGAACCTTTCTTATAAATTAGTTGATGGTATGGCAGTCGAAGTAGATGTTAGCAAACGGTTACATACGACGAGCGTCAATGATCATAAATATCAACGGTTGCATTATGTTAATGATTGAGGCCAGAGACAGATCTACTTATAGTAGATTGGGGGCAGCTGTCCCACTACTGTTTCAGTTATATTTGTTAAGTCTTTGATATATTAATTATTGTCCGCTCTTAAAATAAAAGATTGTCCCCGTTAAATGAAAATTTATACTAGAAAAAGAGTTTCTCATAAGTTTTATAAAATCAATTATGTAAATACATTTGAGATGAAATTTTGAATGATATCTACGAAACTTTTTAAATATAAAGACACGTAAAGAACAATCTCAGTTTGTAGATGTTAAAGAATCTTTGATTTTTCAAATATATAATAGTAATGTTTATAATCTCAAGTATTTTGCTCAATGATAATGATATTATTTTATCACTTTAACATTGCTAAAATTTTTGTATAAATATTTATCATATAAAATCTTGCTCCCATAAGTTAAATTTTTTGGATGTGTCACTGGACAGGGCCATTATAGATCCAAGGGAACATATGTCTTTAAACCTTTTGAGGACGATGGCCGGTGTTAGTTGTCGTGTTTTGGGCCTTTGTTAGGTACATTGTATGCAGGTTAAGAAAGCATTGTTGGGCTTTCTCGTGATTTAGCATATGTTTGGTAGAGGTTTCTCGAGCACGGACATCTGGCCAGTCAAGAGCACATTCGGTAACGCTCCTAGTTTCTATGATTAATTTGAGAATAAATTAGACATTTATATTATCATAAACTAATTGTTTTATCTATTACATTTGAGGTGCTAGTTCAATGGTAAGAGATTAACTTTAAAGATTTAATATGTTGAGTTTGAATCGCCTTGAAGACGATTGTAAAATTGTCATTAATATCACTTTAATTAATAAAGAAAAAGTGTTCTAACTATTTCACAATGAGTTTTACTTCTTTTTTTTAACTTTAAAATAAATGTCATTTTCACTTTTTACAATAATATTTTTTCTTAATTATATATCATCATCTAATTAATATTTTGCACATTACTCGCAAAAAACGTACAATATTAATCCACTTTGCATAGTTATGATAGTGATAGTTAATTAAATTAATTTAATAAAATTTTAACTCTCTTTCTTTTGCTTATAGTCTCTTTTTTTTTTATACACAAAGTCACAGAAACACCCATAAAACTCACAAAATACAATTATAAAGTCATGACTTCAAATAGGATGAAAATATTCAACATAACAATATCGACAATATCAATTAAGTTAAGTCTGATACATATATAATCATAGCCTTCTCTTTTTGAGCTATCGTGTTATATATATAACGTTGTTATCGTCATTTAACAATAACTAATATCCGTTAAAAATTAATGAGGCACACAAGTTCTTCTCTTCCCAACCGAATTCTTTTCGTAGGAAAGAGTGAGAATATTTTTTTATGGTGATCGGAGTTTGAACCTCAGACCTTGCATATATTATGTATTGTCCATACCAACTGAGCTAAGCTCACGAGGAGGAAAAAGTAGGAGTATTATTATTATGTTTGGATTTTTTATCAAGAAAAATGTTTTGATTTTATTTCTCTGATTATTAATAATAGACTTATTATAATTGGTGTTGGTATTTATGATTCCCACCACCCGTACCCCACCTTGATTGGCTTTCTTATCTATCTCTCTTTCAGCACCCACCTCCCATCATCATTCATCACTACCCTACCCTCTCAAATTAACCTCTCTCTCGCACATACACACAGCAGCCTTCTTCTTACTCGCGGGAAAATATTCCCATACACAAAAGTAGCAGGCAACATGGGTCTGGAAATGTTGGAAGAATTTATGTCAATTAAACCAATCAAACAAAGTGTTCCTCAAGCTAGAATATTTACAGAAGAAGTATCATCAGATCTAGAGAGAAGAAAGGAGGAGCATTATTACTACCACACACCACCCGCATCACCATCAAAGAACTCATGTGACTTGGTTTGTCCACCACCTCCAAAAAAACGTCAACGCCTAGCAGTAACAACTAGAAGAACATCTAATCAATCTCAAGAAAGGAAATTCTTTCAAGTACCCGACGATCTAACTTCTATCTTTCTTCTGCGCAATTAACCATTATCACACCAACTCAATTAGCACCTTGCTAGCTAACCATGCACCATCTTCACACCGCCAATGAAATGGTATGTATAGGAGTATATATATCTATAGTAAGTTTCGTCTCATTTTTTTTTTAATTAATCAAACATATTACCTCAGCTTATGACATGTTATCTCTTCTCTTGTATTTGTAGCATTCTTATTGTGTTATTTTGTATACTTCAAATGTATTAAATGTGTTGCTGAATATTAGTTCTCTTCTGGAAGAAAAAAAAAAATATGACCCTAAATTAAATCTATTTTTTATTTTTGTTTTTGCTCTGCCTTTTTCTCTTGTAACAAAACAATAATTAATTATTTAATATTTTTATAATTTTTTTATTAAATATAGTCTTAATTGTCTATCAGATGTTAGATTAATTGATAGTAATAAAAGTTTGACTTTAGTATCCACAAAGAATGAAGTTCAAAATCTCTCGGTGACACACAATTGTAAAATAGGATCATTATTATAAGCAAAAATTAACATTTTAAATTCATTAATTAAATGATATATGTGATCTATAATAAAGACCATATATATCATTAATTGAATGAATCTAAAATGTAAATTTTTGCTTATAATAACGACCGGATGATGTATAATGATGATTATTGATCCCATTTGTCAAAATAATATATACTAAATTACTTGATAAAAACATTTATTTCTAAAATGTATGAGAGAATAAAATTTTAAATCAATGAAGAGTATTACATTAATAGCATTAAATATAATAAAATTAGTTAAATTGTTCATAGATCGAACAAAAAATATGGATTTGGATCCTTTCAATTGTGTGGTTATGTTGATAATTTCACTATTAAAACGCATTGATGTGATCATCCGGTAACTCTCAAGTTTTTTTCACAATCGAGAGGATACAAATCCAAAAATATGGATGTTGAGGGCACTCTCTCTAAAGTTATTTACCAGCCCCGGTAGTGCTCTTGAACGCGGCAAATATAAATACATTTGTAAATGCTTTTTATGTCTAAAGGTTTTCCTTGTCTTGGACAGGGGCATCATCCCCTCAATCTAAATTATTTTTCTAAAAAAAAAAGAAAAGAATTGGTTATTATTGAAATTGACTAAATGACACATATTAATGTATTCTCTTCATTTTAAATCTTTGGTAGTTTTGGCATTGTATTTTTTATTTAAAATCAAATGATGTTTGCAACACTATATATGTGTTCGATAATGTGTAAAAGTTTAGCCTTAGTAACCTTAAGGGTTAAAACCCCACGATGATGGTTGTAAAATAATTATTAATTTTTTTAAGGAGTAAAATGATCATTAATGTCATTAATTTCAAGACATACGAATAAGTCCACTAGTGTGTTTTTGTCAAAAAAATAAAAATCCACTAGTGTGTGTGATCGTTAGCTTATTAATTATGCTATGTGACGTGATTCTATTAGGTCACGTATGATGTCAGGGACTAAGACCAGCAACAATATTAAAATTTGCATGGATTGAATCTAAACAATTTTTTTACTAGAACTAAAATATATATGATTGTAAGTACTAAAATTATATTTAAATCTATATTATGTTAGATTTTATACTTTACATTAAATTAAAAGTTAACTAACCATTTTAATAATTTAATCTTTTTAGTCTATAATTGTTTTATTTTTTTGCATATTTAAATGTACTATGATAAATAAGAATTGAAATATGATATTATATATAGTTGGATTTTCTAAAATTAATGTCGTATTAAATATCAAAATATAGTTTAATGGTCATTTGTCTATTAGCTCATTAGCTAGATTTGTTTTTTGTTACTGCTCATTAGCTAGTTTACTTAAACATATGTCATTTACTTGTTTAAATACGTTAATATAAAATAGGTCTTAAAGTAGACTAATGTGTCATATCACCGGTCTTTCAAAAAAGTCAAACTCGACTCTAAAAGCAAGTCTGTAACACACTACAAATATGACTTTGGCTTTAAATTTTCAACCATGTGGAAGTTTATCTTTCTATATGCAATTCATGCCTGTACAAGAAACTTCAATTTCTGATTTTTGAGTAGGCAGGTTAAAGGTGAATTATCATTTTTATGGGGTGGTTGATGTGTGATAACATATATGCATGGTCTAATTTCGTCCTTTTGATAAACTCCAACACAATGAAGTGAACGGGTTGGAACCTACCATGCACCAATAACTCCAAAAGGCTGTACATTGGACGTTTGCTATGTACCCTACCTATTATAACCGTTTTTTAATCTAATCTAGCCTTTCGTTGTTTGGAATGAGCACAAGGAAACAAAGGAAGTTAATGTCCTATAGCTACTTGGTTTGTTCTGAAAAATTAATCAGCATGGCATGCATTTATATATAACATTTTAATTGTCTTGGAATCTTACGGAATTCAAAAGCTCACCACGGATATTTTGTCCGTGCATGGCTGCTTACAATTAGCTAGATTAATTAGATTTTGTCCAATTAACTAGATTACCCAATTTTGTAACACAGTGAGTTAATTGTAGTTTACGTTTACGTTTTTAGAGAATAAATCACCAAAATGGTTTCTAACTTTCTCCTTGAGAGTATGAATATTCTACGATTCTATTCCATTTTGTAAATATTTCTCATTTTCATCCTTCCAAGAACCTATGGCTTCACAGTTCACAAGTGTATTGGTGGAAGTCCTGGTAACATAAAAATAATATGACACAAGTAAACCATTAAATTGGTCTATGTACTCAAATTAATCATTGAGATTCTGAAAATTTTGAAAAAAAACTCTCGATATGTAAAATGTTTACTAAAGTTGCTCCGAATTTTATGAAACTTTGTGAGTTAATATCATTCCAATTGTTGATGAGGTCGTTAAACATCCAACTAGACTGTGTGAAGAAGAATAATGATATATGATTCTTAGATGAAAGTAGCCAAAGTAAAATCAATTTTACTATGGCCAAAAGATATATTTATAAATGTGAGACATCTCTCACTTAATAAATCAATTTTGTAGGGCTAAATTAGTATCAAGCCAAATTTTAAGAGTTGTCACTAGGTTCTTTAACCACACACATGCCGTTGTTTCTATTAGACGGCAAAAGATTAAAATAAGGGTTAAATAAGTTTTTCGTCCTTATAAATATAGCGAATTTTGATTTTAGTCCCTAAAAAATTAAACTGAATGTTTTCATCCTTACAAATTTTTTTATTTTGTTTTTCGTCCTTAATAGCCATTTTATGTTCATATAAATGGCAAAATTATAACTCTTTTATGTTCAAATTGTATTCATGTTATGTCCGTTTATTATATTCGACATTTATATATTCATATTATGTTCAAAAAATGTCAAAAATACGTCAAAATTATATCTATTAAGGACGAAAAACAAAATAAAAAATTTTGTGAGGATGAAAACATTCAGTTTAATTTTATAGGGACTAAAATCAAAATTTGTTATATTTATAGGGACGAAAAACTTATTTAACCCTTAAAATAATGAATGAGGAAAAAAGTAAAAGTAGTACTAATCCTACAACCCATGCAGAAGAACAAGTGGTATCCAAACCACTGAAACACATACAATTAATCAAGGAGAAAGAGGAAGGTGGAGCACCAACCTTCAATACATCAGGGGGAAGGCTTAGGTAATCATCAAACCTAAAACTTTGCTTAGAAGTTTGGGAGGGGGGGAGGGGAGGATTTTAAAAAAAAGAAAAGAGCAAATCGAAGAAATAGAAAGCATTAGAATGAGAGAATTTTAGAGGTTACTTTTTTATTCATAATTTAAAATCCTTCTCAGTTGAAAGAACTAATTTTTTTTTATTGGGGATAGTTTTGTAAGGTCTATATATATTAATTTTTTAAACTCAATTTATGTTGTTATGATATTCCAAAAATTAAAAATATATTAATTATACGCATTAGTTTACCATTCTATAAAAAATTGCACTTTCAAAAAATATAAAAGATTTATCCATTTTTTTTATATATATATTTCCCACCTCCAAAGTCATCCCTTCTGCTCCCTCTAAACCCCTAAACAAAGTTTACAGATTTACGTACCTTTCATGAAACATATAGGGACCTTCTTCTTGTTTTTTTTTTCTTCTTCCAAAAGCAACTTCTAAGAGATGTTTTTTTTAAGGGCGCTGCTATTTACAGCGAAGAAAACTGTCTCGAATGATTTTCCACCGTTAGATCTTGAAATTATTTGGAGGTACATGTGCGGCTTAAAAGAAAAAGGATAATGTCACTGTTATTTCATTACTGTCGTGGATTAGTCGCGATAAAAAAATTTCTAAATACAAAGCATTATCCATTTTTTTAATGATTCCACTACATCTTCGACCTTCGGTATCTTAAAAGAGAAACGTCTCTGAACGCAGAAAAGAATTTTCTACACAATAGTAGAAAATTAGGATAGAGCCTAGAGTTGACCAATAACACACATCCATATTGTTACGTTGCAACCTAATCAGGAACGGATGCAGAAATTTTGAATAGTGAAGACAACATATATATCGTTCAACTGGTTGTCACATATAGAGTTCTAAATAAATGTCACGTGTAGAGTTCTAAATAAATTGTAAATAATATTTTTGATTCTTGTATTGTCACTATATATATGAATTTATCAAAATTACAAACGTATTCTCGAATATCTTTTTTTGTTAGAATTTTTTTTTCCAACCCTATATGCCAAAAAATTTCCAAATCTGACCCCCCTATCAGATATATTTCTCAAAATGACCCACTTTCTATTTTTTTTTTTTTTTTGTCTTTTTCCTCATTCCCGCTATTTGAAACGGCGGGAATTAGCCCCCTTTCCT
>Ga0228710_1002229_pt1 | contig 30339 bp, 21 predicted proteins | sample MedpolnodulmetaG_FD_177995 | JGI IMG/M metagenome (GOLD analysis project Ga0228710, IMG submission 177995) | Root nodule microbial communities from Medicago polymorpha collected in Santa Monica, California, United States - pink nodules | ecosystem: Host-associated > Plants > Roots > Nodule...
GTTATGAAATTAATCAATAGTATCACAAAATATTGTATGATATAGAAGAATAAGGAGAAAGAGATAAAGGGAGAAGAAGAGAGTATATTGCATTACTTTACAAGTGTGTTCTTTACATGGCAATGTAGGTCCTATTTATAGGATACAAAAGTTGTAACTTACAATTACATGAAGAGTCATGAGACTAAATATCAATAGGAATAAATAAAGTCATTTAGTCATAGTAGTTAAGGAATATAGAAGGTCTAGGGACAATGGACATCCACATCATATGTTCATTTATTCATAACACTCCCCCTTGGATGTCCATGAAGGATGTGCCTCATTAAAACCTTACTAGAGAAAAACCCAATGGGAAAAAAAATTCTAGTGAAGGAAAAAGAGTACAACAACCTTTTGTGCCTTAATCTGCCTCATTAAAAACCTTACTAGGAAAATCCAGCGGGATAAAACCATGGTTAAGGGAAAAAGAGTGCAGAACAAATTTTTGTCTCCCCCTCATAAAGACAACGAAGAAATTTCAATAATCTTTTATACTGGTTACTCAAAATCTTTACTTGGCGGTGATTCTGTAGAAAGATATGATCTATCTCCATACTGTTCTCCAAATTAGCGGCTCGTGAAATATCTTCATATTGAGTTGTTGAAAAAACCTCCTTTTAAAATTAGAAAACCGCAAGTTTATTGTATGTATAAAATCATAACCTTTAATAAAGAGCATTCTCCACTTCCTTGATGTGGTGTTAGCACTTTCAAACGATTGAATGATATTGTTCTTTCTCAAACGATCCAAAGTTTATATTATATGTAAGATCAAAATCAAATAAATTTATTTCAAAAGAAAATGTACATATCTAACATATAATAATCTTGAAGGATTTAGAAGTAAATAAGAGAATGTAACTCATATAAGATGCTTTCAAGAACTATGTAGAAAAGAGTTTGTGCTTACTTACCTTGTAATTCAGACCTTCTAGAAGTCTTATGCAATAAGAAAGAAGATAATCATAACCAAACGTTGATCATAGAATAAGGAAACAATATTACACTTTTCAATCCATATAATAGGGACATGATCGTATCAAAAAAAATCTTTGATCAAACACTAATTACCCAAGCAATCTAAGTCCATACTAATGGAATTTTATGATCTTGACATATATTGTATCAATAGTAGACTTTACTAAATCAATTACCATAACCACAACGTTGGTTATATGAAAAATAGTATGAACCATTCACTTCCGGGAATGACGTTCAATGTGACCTTTCACCATTTTGATCAAGAGCCACTCTTTGTTCAATTACAAATGTGACTAATCTTTCAAAAATAATCTTGAAGATACTCACTTATTTTGCTACTTCAGGAGCATTTTAAATGACATAGAAATAGACATATTGTCTCATATTTTCTCTTTAAATGTGTTGTTCTTCAGAAACTCTTTTAATTCAACGCAATATTAACACAATATTGTTCTTAAATCTTAATCTATTAAAAAGAAAAATATTGGCAAATTCACAACTATAATATTTACTATTTAATTAGAAAAGAAATTATGTGGAGTACAAATTATAAGTGTTGAATGTGCAAAGAGATGACAAAGATGACAATACCTCTAATTTATATATTTTATGAGAACTCATTAGTAGCAAAAATCATAATCATCAAAAGTCATAATAAACTTTTACCATCTTCGCATGTATCATATAAATGATAATCTCTACTGTATCAATTCTTGATATTATTTTCTCGATTTTGCTACTTCAGGAGCAAATTCAACTTATACTAAGATCAAATAGATCTTATATATTTAAATTATGAACAAATATCTAGTTCTTCAAGAACTCAACCACAAACCTCTATCGACAATGACAAAGGAAAATCACAATATTTTTAATTTGCAATCTTTCACAAATGCTTGATGTTAAATTATCAGTTCTTCTAGAACCATATCTCAAATCTTCATAAACAATAAAAAAAAAAAAGTTTCATTCTTTGAGCAATCCTTCAAGGATGCTTTAATATTATATTTTAGTTCTTCAAGAACTATATCTCAGATATTTATAAACAGTGCTCAAGAAAATTCTTTAATCATAAAAATGATTAGTTCTTCAGGTATTATATTACACATGATCTTTATAACGATCAAGAACATTTTTTTTTTTAAACAAATGATCATTCTTGGTAGAACCAAGAAATATATACTACAGGTATAAAACAAAACATGTCATCTCCTACTGCATTTGTGTTAGAAAATAGTATCATTTGGGATAATATTTCTAGTGGACATATTAATTATGGTGATAGAAAGGAACAAATTTTTTTTTTATCAAAAACAAAATTATAATATTTGTTAAGATAAAATGTTGCATGAATAACTAATAGATTCAGGGGTAATTTCTTCTGCTACTCTCTCTTTTTCAGTCTTATAGTACGTAGTATGATTCATATTCGAAAAACCAATATTCAAAAAGGCATGCTTAATAAGACAAATTTTTTTATCAACCTTTATATTTTCAATATGCTTAGACACTCCCTTTTTTTTCCTTTTCTTTCTTTCTTTCTTGGTTACCTTCATATCAAAATATACTATGCAAAAATTTATTACTATTGACATTAGATTAATTTCTTATTTCAATACCATATTTTATCTATCAACCAAACGTAATCATAAGAAGGAGAATAAATCAAACTTACTTGTAAGTATGTATATCACACAACACTCTATGCTCCAAAATATATTTTAATTTGAATGAGAGCTTCGTGCTGATAACGTTTTATGAAATTAATCAATAGTATCACAAAATATTGTATGATATAGAAGAATAAGGAGAAAGAGATAAAGGGAGAAGAAGAGAGTATATTGCATTACTTCACAAGTGTGTTCATTACATGGCAATGTAGGTCCTATTTATAGGATACAAAAGTTGTAACTTAGAATTACATGAAGAGCCATGAGACTAAATATCAATAGGAATAAATGAAGTCACTGAGTCATAGTAGTTAAGAAATATAGAAGGTCCCGGGACAATGGACATCCACATCATTTTTTCATTTATTCATAACATTAAAAAAAATATAATTTAGAATTTCCTTATAAATTATAGGCTCTAATTAGAAAAAGTGAACATATAATTTATGTGATAGTCTGTAAACCTACATTATTAAAACAAATATAGGATTCTTTCAAAAAAAAAATTGGATAATTGCTACCATAAGGCTAAATTAGCCGTCTTTAAAAAAAATGCTAAATTAACCGGAAAAGTAAATTTATTAGATGTTTAAAAGTGTTGTGGCGTAAAATGATTGGATGTTGGGTATGATATCTAACAAAACTTTTGGGAATGGAAAATAATTTAACAAATATATAATAAATATACTGAAATTATAACTATAGGTTATAATAAATTAAAAACAACTCCTTGAAAAATAATAATTAAAATCAACAGTTAGAATTAGGTTAAAAAAAAATAGTGTATTGTATAGACCTTGATACATATTAATTCTTATTTTTTGAAAGTAAATATATATTAACAATTAATTACATTTTTTTAACTTATTTAAAAAGAAAATAATTTTTTTAACTTATAAATATAAAATAGTAATAAAAACCAATTATTTAACAATAATAGAATTTACCAATTAAGTATAATCAACATTTAAGTAATTGATTATAATATTTTAATAATTATAATAATTATTTAAATACTGAAATTTCAATTTTTTTAATCTATAACCAAGGGAGGATTTAGATATAATATTTTGGTGTGCCTAAATTATAAACTAAATTATACTAAAAACAAGATATAATATTTTGCCAATAATCTGATGCAAGTTTTGACAGGTATGTGGAAGTGGAATGATGGTATGAATCATGCTATAACCAACCAACTGCTTGGAAATCAATCATAGGAAATAATATTGTTTATTTATAGAAAACACATGATATATATGGATCTTATATATGGACAAGCTTTAAAGGGAAATACTAACAAGGGCCCCTGATGTATTTAGAAAATTTAGAAAGAAATAATACCTTAAAAAGGGTGTATTCTACTTTTTGAAAATTAACAAAGTGTTTTTTTTCTTCAATGCAACACTTTATTTTCTTTCTACTTTTAGTTCTTTAACTAGTGCATCAAGTGCACTGGTTAACAAAACTCTTGTTTAAAACTATGTTTATCATATATTTATGGGCCGACCCAAAGTCATGTGGGCCTGCCCATTCCATGTAAAGAAAATTGTTGTTCGCACATAGTGGAAGGTTAAAAAACACCAGTAAAAGACTAAAATGCTCATCGGCAGTTAACTGCCGCCAGTTACGTATTCCTTGACAGTTAAGTGTTGCCGGATCCATTGGCAGTTAACTGTCAATGCAGTCAATTATGCAGACAACATGTTATGCATAATGGATTCAAGCCATTTTTCGGCCTATTTTTACCTGTAATTCAACCACATCATTTCTAGAGGCAATACAACTTATACACCATTTATAATCAGTCATAAACAAGAACAATACATAATCTTTTACAATTGACCATAATTAAATCAATCCAAAATTTCGTTAAAATTACACGAACGTTTGAAATTCATCAAAACATTAAAGAGTGTTTGAAATTAAACAACACATTACATATCATTACATAAAAGATCTATCAACGTTCTACGTACCTGCAGATGAAACGAACACAAAGATATAATATATTATCTTCAACCATATCCCGAAACATAAATCCTACTTCTCTATCGTCACGAATAAGCCAAAACACATAAATCTCTGTTTTCCACATGTCTTCATCTTTATCTGCTCCCAGGTCCATGCAAGGCATATGAGCAAATGTGTGACGTGTATATTGATTTTCACCAAGATACTGAAAATATGTGTTAAGTTGTGCCTTCAAATCATCAATAGTGTCGGTCAGAGTTATCATAACCTTAATTGTCTTTTTAAAAGCGGAGTATCGAACACGACCTTCAATTTGTGCAACCTCAGACATGTTTAACTTCACAAAAGCTTTATGAAAAAAAAAAACATTATAATGAAATTAAACGAAACGTAATAACCAATAAATTGATGAAAACATAGACATATATATCAAATGCATAAACATTAACAACGAATAAAAAAGTATTGCACTAGTTCCTCCTAAAAGTCATATTTATTATATATTTATATAAATTACATAATGTTAGTTATATATTGGCCACAAAAAATTGGAGTTACAATATCGACCCCAAAAAATACGTCGGTGTAATTTCGACAAAAAAAGGATTAACACCGACAAAAAAATCACTCATATTGCATCAAGTGAAATTGAATCTTCTTCATCTTCCGCTATAACTTGAAATTCTTGCTTTGCTTTTTCAGGAGTGTCACACAAAATGGGTTATGCATGGTTTGACTTCTTTTTTGGTGGGGGCGGTTTCTCTCCTTTTCAATATTCATGAGATCTCGGAACCTTGCTTGTGGATCCAAATACTCAAATTCCCAAGTCGATGCATCAATACTCCTATGATTGTTCCACTCCGTAGATGATGGAGGTAATGAACAACCATCTTTCAAAAAAACAAGCACAAGATGATTGGGAATTAAGCTAAGGCACATGATGGAGTTTTGTTACTTAACCAGTGGTAGCCCTCTTAGTGGGAAAAAAGATTCTGAAGTTCCAATTTCATGATTTGTCAACAAGACCACACACCTATTGTAATAATTTGCAACGATGTGTCCCATGTTCGGAAGTGTGAACCACTTACCAACAAGTGCAATACCACCACTATTTGTGGGAGAATGTAAGTCATATAAGATGTAGTTATAACGATCCTCACCCGCATATACCCTCACATAATCATTTCTATGATCTTTCAACTCTTGAATAAGATGTTTATGAACCATGATATGACTTTCTTCGATCAATCCCCAGAACCCGGCTATAACCTGAAATCCACAATTTTCATCGCCTATAACATCCACCACTTTTTTAATAAATGGAACCATGAACTTTGACATATAATCAACAAGGCTCAAAACCGGAATAGACGTTGAAACCAGAATAGGCTTTGGAACCTGAGTAGACTTTGGAAACCGAGTAGATGGTGGAAGTGGGAAAACATGATGTTTTACCAAGACAAGCACCTTTCCTTTTAGGAAATGATGACATTGTTGGTGACAGTGACAGTTGACTATCTAGATTTTGGGAATCAACACACTCCCATGAAGAAGAGATTCGACTAATCGATGCCACTTTTGCTCTAGACTTCGCAATTTCCACTTTTTTCTTTGCTCCCTTGGTTGGTACTTTTCGTGGTGGTGTAGACAACACTATGGTGTTTGGAAATGCCAACTGCCGCAAAACCTCTTTGATTTCTAGCTTCATTTGATAAGGGACTTTCTTGAGACGTTCTTGAACACCATACATAATCTATTCCAATGACGGTGTATCTCATCCAATAAAATAGGCTTGTCATCGTGGACTTTAATAGCAATAAAGCATGCACATGGTAGCCCATACGATGTCCTTTGAACAAAACCACAAATTTCTTTGTCCATACACAATGTTTCCCTACAACGTTGTTTTTCCAAAACAATGTTACCCAAAATATATCTAGACACATAACCCCCTAACCCAGAGTACAAAGTGACATCTTTGAATCTATGTTCCAATACGATACAACTCCAACCAAATGATGTTTGTATCGCTGTTAACTGAATCACCAACATATCATGTATTTTCTCCCATCAAGTACCCAAATCACCCACACTATTGCTCAAACATTTCTTTACTAAAGCATGAGTCGATTTTACTCCATTGGTGGTTCTGCAGCCAAGGTGCAACACATGGTCTGTCTATGATCTCACTATTTTCTCATTAACAACATCCAAGGTGGTCTCTACATAGGTTATAAACTTTGGAAAATCATTACAAACATTTTGGAACTCCACTGATGCCCTTGCATATAATTCTTGAGAGGGTGATTCAACAATAACTTCTCATGCTCTCATCATCGTCTTTACTACATCATTATGTTTCACGTCTTTCCCATCCTTTTTTCCCAAAGGATATCTACAGTCTAAGATGCACTTGGCTTTAACATTTTTCTACACATGAAAGTAACAAAGTATTGCACTACTTTCGGGGAGAACAGTTGCAACCACATTCATCAAAGCCGTATCCCTGTCAGTCACAACCACCTTTTGCATATTCATCTTTGACTTAAGAAGTTTAAGCATCATTTGTAAAACCCAAACAAAGTTTTCCTCTTTCTCATGTGTCACAAATCCAAAGCAACCCGATTATGTCAAATCGGTCGAGGTGACCCCAACTATCTCAAACATTGACATCTTGTACATGTTGGTTTTGAATGTGGAGTCCATAACTAAAACCGTTGGAAAATTGTTAAACAACTTAACGAATGTTGGATGAGCCCAAAATATGTCTTTAATAGTAGTATTTTCACTTTGTGTTCTTGTAAAATAAACATAGTTGTGCTTCTCCAACTTTGAGATTAGAAACTACATCACCGTCTTGTCACCTCTGTTTGACTTCCATATTTGTTGATGTTCATTGTGTACTTGCTTGATATTTGTCTTGCAATCTTGTCTTTTGCTTTTCAAATTTAACAAAATATTTCTTGGAAGCATCAAACTCTTGGTCAAGCCACATACAAGCTTCTTGTCATCGTCCTTTAATCTACCCGCAAGCATGTGTCCTTCTAAACTTGACTTCATCTCATGGTTGTGAACTCCATTAAGAATGTTCAATCTCCAATCATTTGTTTGCCTACTAAGATATCCATGAACCATGAACATACACCCACATTTTCTTGAGCCCGTTGTCTCATGCTTCGATTTTTTTCCGGAACTTTGTGATCGCCACTCCTTTCACACACCAGTTGCAACACTGGATTGATCAAATTGGATCTATGTATAACAATTGTAAATCCCGCCCTATTTGCTTGACGACGTATCCAATTAAGCAAATTATCCATATCTTTCAATTTAACATCTTCGGAAGAAAAAAAAAGAGTTGTGTCAACTTCGTTGGCATCAAGTGGGACGACACTGGAGTCGACATATAATGAAGCTTCAACATGGACGGAAGCTCCATCAATATTTGTTTTGGCTTCAACCTTAGGCGGTTTGACATCTCTGGAATTTTCGACAAAAATTGGTTGTCTCTCCCGGATAATCATCTGCGTTCTCAACCATAACTATAAATAAACAACACATAACTATGAATTAACAACTAACTAATGCATAAACATCAATTGCATAATGAATTAAAACAAAAAAAAACACACAAAAAAAATCCAAAAAATAGGAAGTAACATGCATATTTTGAGTCATCGCATCGGTAGTTAACTGCCGTATTCCATCGACAGTTAACTACTGATGCTCCCATACTTCGGCACTTAAGTGCCGGTACGTGCATGTCAGTATTTTAGCGAAAACTGACAACAAAATGAACAAAAATATAAGGAATAAAATGCTTAATACCTGTTTTTTTTTACATCAAAAGTGTGTTGAAACTTCCTAGGATTAATGCTTCAATGATTTTGGAGCAAGATTAGGGAAAAAAAAATTGGATTTGGGTATAGATTGAAGTGGGAAAGATAAGTTGATGAAATAGTGAGTAGGGGGAGTAGCTGGTTGTTATCTACTGATGGAACAATGCATCGACAGTTAAATGCCGAGAATTTCAAAATCGGCGGCACTTAACTGCCGATGAATAGGAAATCGACGACAATTAAGCGTCGATGGGCATTTTGGTCATTTTATAATGTTTTTCAGCTAATGACAGGTGTTAACAACAATTTTCCCATATCACCCGTAGGATGACCCAAAAATATATGACTATTTTATCGTGCTTTTTTTTACATCACTAATATCATCTAAAAAGATAATAGAAGATCAATAATTTAAATGAAATATTTAAGGAGATAAATTAAGTGATAACATAATAAAAGTTGAGGAAGAGTTTGCCGCTTATTTAATTTCATATGGCTTGAGTGATTAGTCTTCACATTTGCATACAAAAGATGCTCAATTTACACCAAAAAACGATAAAAGTTGAGGGAGAGAAAATTCCTAGTTTGCTTTTAATGATTGAAAGACCATGCCCTTAATTAAGGAGAAACAAATTATTAAAGCTTTTATCTATGATACCTCTCTCTACAATTGTTTAAATTTCTCTTTCTCATCATCATATCATATCATTAAAGAAGAATAGTTTCATAAAATACTCCTATTACCAATTAACAACTATATTTTCACACAAAAAAATTCCACTTCAACTATTTAATCGGTCTTTATCAATTAACAGAAGCTATAGGACTAAAAGTAAGACTGCACTGAAAAAGACCAATTAAAAACGTAGTTACGTTTATATTAGATGTTCACATAGTTAAGCATATTATCTTATAAAAAAAAAGATAACTAATAATTTTTTAGGGGAAAGATAATATATCATCTTTTTGAGAGGGAAACAAATAATTCTTATATGTACTGAGGCTAGGAATGGATATTGATAGTCACATGATAACATAAACGTGTTCATGTATATAGACATAAATGTATGCAAATTTTTAATATATTTTAGTATTCATTCACAAACAATAACTCAGAAGAGGATGCATATAACTTGTAAAAAAAAAAGAGCATGCATATATTTCCAAAAATAAAACAAACAAAAAAATACGGTGACCCGCTTGGTTAAAATTCAATCTAATTGCTATATTAGCCCAACTTATCCAAATGAATAGTTTGACTTAATCTTAGCATTCAATTTGTATGCATTGCTTCCCCTCTAAAAAAACCCATGCGAAAGATAGCACATTGAAGATGAGATGGAAACACACAGCACATTATATATCTTAGTGCGACAAAAACCCTTATTCCCAAAAAGCATTGCCACCTAAGATGCCACATCATCATTAACATACTTATTTAACATTAGAGACTAAATTGACTAACCAAGTCAACATTCATGGACTATTTTGCAATTTCTCTACATTCAAGGACTACTATGACGACTCATTCCCCATTCAAGGACTAAAGTGGTTTTTTTTTTGTAGTATTAGAATGTAACGAGGCAAAAAGAAAAAAAAGAGAGACGAAATTAAGCTTCAAACTTATCTACTAGGATGAGAGATTCCATGTCAGACGGAGGGCAGTTCCAGTGAGCAGAACATCTTGCATGTGAACTTTCCTTAGCCATAAAATTTGCACACATATTTTGTTCCCTAAGAACATGCACTAATGTTGTATTTCCATTTCCATGTAAACCATCTTTAATATGAAGGATGTCAGTAGAATAAGTGTGCAAGGTACGATCACGACCAGCAATAATCAGGTCAACAACTTTCAAACAATCACTCTCATAAATAATATTGAGAAAAACCAACTATTCAATCTCCATCGTGATTGCAAACAACACCCTCAACACCCAAACAACTAAAATCTTCTAGAAAGCTACCATCAATATAAAGACTAAAGTAACTAATTCCCCTTACATGATCCACGATATTATAAAATAAGTAAATATTTCATTTTCATACTCATTAAATAATCAATATATCTATTTTAATATTCCATCCGAATATCACTTTAGTTAAAAATAAATTTTGCTCTAAAATGAATGTCACTTTACATTTCTACTACAACTTTAATTTTTTCTTCCAACTTTACCCTGAATAAATACTCCAACTTCTCTCTCACATAATTTTCAATGCAACTTTAAGTTTGTATTTTTCTCGTAAAATTAGGGCAATTTAATGAAAATGTTATGTCTAATGATTATTTCATTTTATTCCTTAATCTGTGTAACGACACTAGTTGTGTAACTGAGAAAGTATATAAATATGATCATTGATTAATTATTCAATAAATCTTAAAATTTGAAACTGGAAAAAATATTTACGGAGAAGAAGAATGTAATATCCCAACGTTGTTACTTTGGGCACCTCCAGTGTTGGTACCTTATGAGTTCCTATTTCCTTAAGTTCCGTGCCTTAGTTTGCCATTGGAGTGTGATGACATGGCATATCAAGTTGCTTAAAAATAAGGGATGTAACTTCAAGAAGGCACCCTCATATCAGGGAACTTAACAATAAAAAGTGTTATTTTATTGCAAATCTGAACTGAATTAGATAGGGAAAATAATTCAGAATCAATTATAAAAAATTAACCAGAAAAATGCAGTCTCAAATAAAATCAAACTCAAATCATCCAGAAAAAAAATTAAAATTCAATTTTAGCCGTTAGTAATTCTAATGTTATCAATTTTAATTTAATGCTATTGTATGTAACTCTAATGTCGGTATTAAAAATTCTAATGTTAGTAATTTAATGTCAGTATTCTAATGTTATTATTAATGTCAGTATTAGAAATTCTAATGTGAGTAATTTAATATCAGTATTCGAATATAACTCTAATGTCAGTATTCTAATTTTAAAAAACTAGCCGTCAAGAAACTAGCCGGTAATAAAGTTTGAAAAAACAAGCAGTAAAAACTAGCCGTTAAAAACTAACCGGTAAAAACTAGCCGATATGAAAAAACTATATATATCTTTCATTTATGCAATCTTTTCACATTCTATCATTTTCTCTCATTCTCTTACAACTATCTTGTTTCCATATATCATCCACATAATGGATCCAAACACTAACCCATATGCAATATGGGATGAAATGATAGATGAATTTTGACAACCCAACAGAAGAAGTGATACGATTAATACGTGAAAGTCAACAAGCGGAAAACAACACTGGGCGTATACAAATAAGAAGGGTGATAAATCGGAGTCGTGAAGAAGGACATACTCGTTTATTTAACGACTACTTTTCTAAAAATCCTGTTTACACAGAAGATCAATTTCGACGACGATTCCGAATGAGAAAGAATGTTTTTCTTCGAATTGTAGAAGCCCTTGGAAATCATAACGACTATTTTCAGATAAGGTTTGATGCAGTTCACAGAGCAGGCCTTTCACCACTCCATAAGTGCACTGTCGCTCTTCGTTTATTAGCATATGGAGTGCCTGCTGATAATGTCGATGACTACGTTCGAATTGGCGAAAGCACTGCAATGGAGTGTTTAGAGAGGTTTGTAACAGGAGTGTACACACCTTTTGGGCCCCAGTACCTGAGAAGGTCTAACAATGAAGACACTGAACGCCTGCTAAAAATAGGGGAGGCACGTGGTTTTTCTGGTATGTTAGGTTCCATTGATTATATGCATAGGGAATGAAAAAATTGTTCAGTGGCTTGGAAAGGACAATTTTGTCGAGGAGATCATGGAAAACCGACGATCATGCTTGAGGCAGTTGCATCACATGACTTGTGGATTTGACATGCTTTTTTTGGTAATCTGGGTTTAAACAATGACATTAATGTTTTAAATACGTCCAACATGTTTTTCAGCATTTTAGAAGGAGAAGCACCCAATGTACAATACACAGTGAATACTACCACTAATAATATGAGGTATTATCTAGCTGATGATATTTATCCTGAATGGGCTATATTTGTCAAAACCATCCCAATGCCCCAAGGAGAAAAGAGATAATTATTTGCTAAACGACAAGAATCAGTAAGAAAAGATGTGGAGCGAGCATTTGGAGTGCTTCAATTTCGATTTGCAACTGTACACGGTTCATCACGTTCTTGGAACGTGAATACCATGAAACATATCATGTATGCATGCACCATAATGCATAATATGATTGTCGAAGACGAACGTGACACATATGATGGTAACTTTGATTACGATCATGTCAATAATGACATTTCATCAGCTGAAGTATCTAATTCAATTCTTTTTTATGTACATGTCATTTATTTAATTTTTGTATTTTTAATATTTATGATTTTTTTACCTATTAATGAAGTAAATGAATTAAAATTTAAATTGAATCAAAATTAAGTGAAGATAAAAAAATATAAATTTGTGGAGTCAAGTATGAGTTGCTTATCATTAGAGTACAACTTATTGAGATTGCTTAAATACAATGTGACACTTTGGACCCACAAAAAGTAACTCAAGCAACCAAAATTAGTTCTCCCATTGGAGATGCTCTTGCATACATAACTTTTTCGAAGTATCAATTTTCTTTCTCTTCAACCTCCACACTTCAATTTAGGGTTTTCAATTTCTCGATTTCATCGATCCACACTCTTCTACGGTATAAAAAAAAAAAAAAAAAAAATCCTCTTTTCTCTTCCTTCACCAAATTCAATTTCCCAATTTCAAATTTTTGTGCCCTAATTTCACGATTTCGCATAACCTCGCATTTTAGGTCTACGCTACGCCATCACGATGGGAAGCAAAGGCCGCATGCCACCACCACAGCATCTCCGGCGACCGCATCCACCGGGTCCCGGTATGCTTCATCACGAACCACCGGGTCCCATAATGCACCACGGGCTTCCTCCCGGTCCATTTGACCTTATGCCACCACCACAAGTGATGGAACAGAAGCTGGCGTCGCAGCACGGCGAAATGCAGCGGTTAGCTACCGAGAATCAGAGACTCGCGGCCACGCATGGTGTTTTAAGGCAGGAGCTTGCAGGTAAGGGTGTAACGGGTCGGTTTGGTTTTTTGCAATCTTTTATCGCGAAATCCAAACCAATCCAATGAAGAACGAGTTGGTTTGGTTCGATCAGGTTAACATAGGCCCCGTTTGGATTGGCTTAATATTTAGCTTATGCAAAACAGCTTATGGAAATGAATAAGCTTTTATGAATTATTCATAAGCTTGTTAAGGTAGTTTATTAAAAAAAACGTGCTTGTGAAGATACAATTTTCGTTAGTGAGAACTTATGAATGAACATAAAATCTTATTTATTTGCAAGTTATTTTTCATAAGCTCAAAAATAAGTCAATTCAAAAGAGCCCATATTTACAAATTTTAGAAACTAATTTAGAAAGTATATAAAAAGCAAACATTGGTAGGGTTTGGATCCAAACATGAAAAAAAAAACTGAACCAATTTAATTGGTTTGGATTGGATCCTTGGGTTCGTTATATCATTGATTTGGTTCTTACACCCTACTTACAGGGGCACAGCATGAGCTGCAGATGCTTCACGCGCATGTTGGGTCACTTAAGGCGGATAGGGAGCAGCAAATGAGGGGGGTTATCGATAAGATTGCAAAGATGGAGGCGGAGTTGAAGAAGGCGGAACCGTTGAAGATGGAGCTGCAGCAGGCGCGTGGGGAGGCTCAAAATTTGGTGGTTGTGAGGGAGGAGCTTATGGCGAAAGCTCAACATTTAAATCAGGAGATTCAGAGGGTTCATGCTGATGTGCAGCAGATTCCTGCTCTTATATCGGAGCTTGATCGTCTTAGACAGGAGTATCAGCACTGCAGGTAATATTTTGTTTCTTACTTTTGATATTTGGATTGGTAGGTTATATGTATAGATACACAGTTATGTTGATATATTCACCAACTAAGCCCTAGGTTAGGGTTAATTTCTAATTTCTAGAAACTTTCCAATTGCCATTAGTTTTTAGATTTTAGAGCTTAGAAGCTTATTTAGCTGTTTACGGAGAAGTTAAATTAGATAGTTTCTGAAAAATTTCAAATGAAGAAGCTAGTTTCAACTTATAGACTATTATTGTCTAGAAAATTCAGTTATTACACAATGTTTTAGTTTTATTTGTGTGCATAGTCTCCTGTAGGGATGTTTATCCAAACTAATCCTAAACCCGGTTATGTGGTAGTATAGTATTACCTTATATGGTTAAATGCCATTCTCAGCTGCAGTTGAGTGCATTCCTTGACTTTCTCTTTGCTTTTAGACGGATATAACTTGACATCCTATGTTTTCATGGAAACCAAAAATTCACCAAAAAATGGTATTATTGAATGTATTCCAAGGAAATAGAATAAAAGGAGGATTACAAAAGGAGGTGACCCTTCTACTTCTGATCCAGAGTCTAACTGTCTAAGGCTCCTCACTCCTAAGAGAGGAAATTGCTGGTCATGGTTACAGCCATAAAGCTAATAACAATAGCAATGATGATTATCCTTTCATTCATAAGAATCATGATTGGTGGAGATGAATATCACTAAACCGATTTGTATGGCAAGTAATGATCCCACTGTGTCGACTTTTGCAGGGTAGAATTTGTAGAGACTGACATAGGAGGTTATAATTTTTACAGACTTATGAGGTTTTGATATATCATTGATTGTTGTTGTCTAGGGTGCCGACATAGTTGGAATGTTAGACTTCATTATGGTGCCTTTCCATTCCCATGCTTTAAATTTTTTGCAGTAACACGCTGCAGGTTCATTGACCTCCTGAAATATGTCTGTAGTTTGTGAATTTAAAAATTAATGCTGCGTGTCCATGAATTGTACTACCACTACTTTTTCCTGCCAGAGTTTTTGAATTTTTTGTTGATGCAGAGCGTGTTCCCTCAGTTTGGACTTTAGAACAGCGTTGTGTGATTATCTTGAGGGGTTTTCCACAATGAGAAAGGAGAGACTTTTGTTGTTTTATCAAGAAACTATTTAGGTTGTATTTATTAAATGATTCTATGATACAAATGATTTTAGCTTCCGGGAAAACACTAAAACATTATTTTTGTATTTGCTTTAATAAAAAAACTGGGCATAATTATTATCATTGTTTTTCCCTACATTTAATTAAATTTCAATAAGCACTTTTTCTTTTAAACAAGCACAAACAAATAGGCCCTTAATCTTATCTGTTTTGGAAGAATTCTTACCACGCCTCAAGTTGTACTTTCCTTTTCTCTTTAGTAGTCTAATTAAATTTGTTTTGCCATTAAATAGGGGGGAAAACCTCTAATGGTGTTGTCAGTTATTGCAGTCCTCTAATGATTTTGTTTAGCACGAAGTTCTTTTATTTTCATGATGATGCTTTGTCATCCATCTGACTGTTATAATGGGCATGGTTATCTGTTACTTATGACTGTATCTCGCTTCAAAAGAAATCTTAATCCAATTGATACGAATTGTTGCATATCTATTTTAAACATGAATCCAAAATGAATGTCGATTCATTATGATGCATCTCGATTCATTCTGATGAATCACAACTTGCCCTTGAACTTTGTGTAGCCCGTCACTTTTTTAGTCAACTTTGTGTAGCTAGGGATCTTTCTGTCATTTAATTTATGACTTGAATCTTGAAATAATTGGAGGGGTTCATATTCAAATATACCAGTTTATGTTTTTGCGTGTCACTTTTCTTTACTTAAAAGTGTCATATTTTTATTGATCGTGTATCGTACAATTCAAAATTATATTCGATTCATGATTAAGATAACTAGTTTGAATGGTTTTCTCTGGTCTCTTCCCTTTGCTCCTTCAGGCTGCCTTTATCAAGGTGACCTGCTTGTCCTTTTTACATATATGTTAACTTTAATTTGCTAATTTGTTATAATCCTTCAGCTCCTCGCAAATATCAAGCATAATTTAAGCAAAAAGATACCAGAGATGGTACTAGATACTAGGACAAGTCAGTTACACTTCATGTAATTTCTTGTTTGTCAACACTAGAGTCATTATACCTTTCTATTTCTTGATCTAGGATTTTATGGTTGTGTGCTTGGATTGTTGTCAGTTCAGTGTTATCATGTTTTTTTTTTCCCTTTCTATGTCCTGTTTTTCTGTGGGCAAACTGTTTTACTTTGATACTACAGCGTCTGTGTTATGCAGAAGCAAGGGTGTTATATCAGCTAGTAACAACGTTAATCTGGCTTTTATGACTTAGGAGTAGAGTCTTTGACATCAATGTATTAGAGTTTGATTTGTTTATTGTTGGTGTAAAGGTTCTTTCCAATTTGACTAGCTGGATGCATGTTTTGAATACTATATCTATTGTGCACTAAGTTGAAATTCTCACCTAAAGCTGAGGCTCTTCACTTTCTTAGCTAGCTTTTAGAAGTGGGTTATCCTCTAATCACTCGGTTCTGATAGGCTTAGGATTAATTTTTCATTTATTTTTTTACTTTAGATCTTCATGTTATTCAATGGCACCCAAAACCTCCTTCCGAGAGACGACTGCATGCGTCTCCACAATGACACAATTTCAAAAATCAGTCACCGCTTCGCTGCTTGTGGTGGTGCGTCTGGCGAGCTTTCCGGCACTGTTTTTACGCGCAAAGGTTGCAGTGCAATCGGGTTCTAGATCCAACCTTTTTTTTCTGCATACTGGGACATGGTGACACAGTTTCTTTTGCAAACAACCATTTTCCAGCGCAATTTCTATCTCCTCTAGCATGATTTGTCCCTGATTGGTTCTATTGTAATCCGAAACACAACTTGCTAGTGTTATAGTCTTGCTGTTTCTTCTTCAGTCTTTGTCATGCCATTTTTGTCTCACTAAGATATATTATCAAAGGCTTTTATTCCTGTTAAGAGTCCCACATCGGACAAGAGATGGCCTGACAATGTGTTTATAAGTGGGGGCAATCCTCACCTCACAAGCCGGTTTTGTGAGGATGAGTTAGGCCCCATAATTCGTAAGATGGTATCAGAGCCTCTTCAAGATCCATTGGGCCACCTGCTATCAGGTTTCCGCTATCGAGCCCAATAGTGCTGGTCGTGAGGGGGTGTGTTAAGAGTCCCACGTCGGACAAGAGATGGCCTGACAATGTGTTTATAAATGGGGGCAATCCTCACCTCACAAGCCGGTTTTGTGGGGTTGTGTTAGGCCCAACCACGATTTCTAAGAATTCCCCCCAGCAATCATTTTGGTGCTGATTCTTTTTCTATATATGAATCATATTAGTGATGACTTCTTTTCGGATTGATTGTCATTCTGTCGATGACTTTTATTGGTTATGACTCATTAGCCGAGCTCTCTGATTTTTCTCCTCTTATGTTAGAATATAATGATTTTTCCTAGGATTGCTTTTCAATCTTAGCAGATTTTAGGTTTCTGCTGTGATTAATATCCATCTTTCTTCTTATTATTACACATGTAATGTATGGTTACCGGATTCTCTCAATAGGCATACATTGTTCCGGATACCCTATCCTTTGTGTTGAATACTGGTTTCACCTTAAAGAAAATATTATGATATTAATGTCAAATGTGATGGACTGCATGGATTCAATTTGTGGTTGCAGTTGTGAATGTGATCACAGTTGCGGCTGCTAATGATTACTTGTGGCTCTTGTGATTTGTATTGTGGTCGTAACAATGTGAGTATTTTATGTTTAGGTATTATTCTTTATGGCTTATCTTGAAATTCTCACGTCACTTGTTCCTGACTTGCCCTCTGAAATGTTACCTCTTCCTCGTTTTCCACTTTCTATTATCTTAAAATATCTCCAGCCCTTTAATGTTCCCTCTAAATTTACGATATAAAGGGGTGGATACTATCCCATTTGCAGTATTGCAGATGCAATACATGATGCAGTCTGCAATCTGAAACTATGCAGAAATGCATACCCATATCTTTATGTATGATGTGTTCAAGATAACTATGATTCAATGCCATTGTAGGAACATTGCTTCATATCCTACAGTATCTGAAATAATTTGTATTTTGTTGGTTTGGTCTTAAAGACCTTAGAGAAGGAGCAGACTGCAAAAAGTGTGGAGATGTGGCAAGTTTAGCTTTAGTTGAATGCATTCTGTAACATTTATCTTTATTTTTTTTGAGAGATACGAGGAATAATAACTTGATCAATTATATGTTGGGATGTGAGTGTAAAGGAAAAATTGATACATTATTTTTTATTTCTTCTACTTGCTCCTATTGAGTAATGAAGAAAAAGAATTAACTTCAAAATTACTTCTATTCATTTTATTTTCGGGAAAAATATTGTGAAGGATTTGTTCCTTAACATCAGGATTATTGAAGAATCTGAATATCTGTAAACTAATTTAAAATCAGTGACTGATATCAGGAGCTATTGAAATATTAGTGCTCCCCTTACTTTAAAATCCTGTTTTTACATGGTAGAATTACTAGGGGATTTTACAAATTTATGAAGCTTTTTTTTTAACCTGAAGTTGGAGAAAATAAAAAAAACCATTTACCAGGTTGGCATCTCATCATGTATGATGAGGGGGACTTTGCCCTCTTCAATATCTTGCAAACTCCATTTCTTATATGCTCAGAAATTATTTGTTTTTTTATTCTCAAGCATCCTCCCCTTTCCCAAAGTAAGGTTTTAATGTATACCGAAACTTTCTTAGATGGGACAATTGTAATAGGCAGTTGGCCTAGGATGGCGGAGAGTTTGCATTTCTGTAACTCGGTTTCTGAAAAAGTTATTGCATATGTATTGAGTTTATGTTAGGTAAATGTAATCATATCTTCTTTTGGTGTCCACTTTTCCTTTGTGAGTTGGACTGCTAAGTAATTAGTAGTAGTTGAGACTAGAGAGAATCTGTGACGTGAGAGAACCTGAAGTCGAATAAAATAGAAAAGACCACTTACAAGGTTGGCATCTCAGCATGTATGATGAGGGTGACTTTGCCCTCTTCAATATCTTGAAAACTCCCTTTCTTATATGCTCAGAAATTATTTATTTTTTTATTCTCAAGCATCCTCCCCTTTCCCAAAGTAAGGTTTTAATGTATACCGAAACTTTCTTAGATGGGACAATTGTAATAGGCGTTGGCCTAGGATGGCGGAGAGTTTGGATCTCTGTAACTTAGTTTCTGAAAAAGTTATTGCATATTTATCGAGTTTATGCTAGTTAAGTGTAATCATGTCTTATTTCGGTGTCCACTTTTCCTTTGTGAGTCTGGACTGCTAAGTAATTAGTAGTAGTTGACACTAGGGAGAATCTGTGACGTGGGACCGTGAGTGTGATATCCACATGGGGTCCCTTTTTTTATGATTCCAAGGTTTAGATTATATCTTTGGAAGTCATCAGTTTAGATTTTTTGGATTGGAATATCCTTCACATTAAACGTTATTAGAGCCAGGTTTGTTTACTATTATTATTATTTTTATTTTTTTGAGGGGAGGTTTGTTTATTATTTTGTATGGAAGTTCTTTCCAACCTGACTAACTTTTCATGTGTATGGATCCAATATCATTTGGGCACTAGAAATTTTCATTCAAAGTAAGGGCTTTCCCTTTTTATTAACCTAGCTTTTATGCGTGGGTTCTTCTCTGCACCACTTATTCTTATAGGATAGGAGTTGTTCTTCATTCTAGTTAGTTGAGTTATAAGATTTATAGAAATTGTAGTAGTACTTTCCCCCCTAGATGTTTAGATTGATCAATGGAAACCATCTCTTTGATCTTTTGCAATCAAACCCTCAGTCGATGCCCGTTTCCTTTTGTCCTACAGTGGTGTAGAGTTGCAACATTTTATCGTGTTAACCAATATTTTCCAGAAATTCCCCTAATTGTAATTTCCATATTTTCTCATAATTTTTCTTTCCTCCAAAATGCATGAATTTCTCAGAATTCATTATATCTTGTCATTAAAATTCCACTTTAGCCTGGTAGGTTTCTTTAGCTTGATTTTATCCTAGATACTGTTGAACCTGAAATCCTAATTTCATGGGTATAGAAATTTCCCCTCATGACTTCCAAAGTTGGAATCTCTCTATCATGAATCAAGGCCAATGTTCATTTTGTTTTGAACTACATCAAGTTTTTGAAAGATTCCCCCCATGCAGATTGTATTCTGAACAATTTCATTTGCTTAGTCATTCAAACTCATGGGAGTCTCTTCAATCTAAAATTTATAGATTTGCTTAGCAATTTGATTGCCAGGGTGTGAAACTCATCCTGTAGTACAAGGGCACCTTTGTATACTTTCATTTTTTATGCAGGCTCGATTGGTTCAGTTTAGCTGGTTGAAAATGTTAGGCTTAGAAGTCAAAAACAGGTCTAGCAGCCATGGGTCTGTGTTTTGGTTTATTGGTGAACCTTCCATTTTTCATGTCCATTCCCATTCTATCTAGCATCTAAATGGCCACCCACGCAACCCTTCAATCCATCCATGACTTCCAATTGATCATTACATCAGATTCACTCAATGATCTATCAATTCACCAAATTCTATCTGTAATCTGTTCAAGTTAACCCTAATCCAACCCATTATTTCTATTCTCGCTTTCCTTACAGCTTGCTAGTGTAGCGTCAGACTACCACGTTAAGTGGGCCTGATATTCTGTTATTCTGGTCATGCAGGGCCACTTATGACTATGAAAAGAAATTATACAATGACCACCTTGAGTCACTTCAGGTGATGGAAAAGAACTATGTTTCTATGAGTAGGGAAGTGGAGAAACTTCGAGCAGAGCTTACAAACACTAACGTTGATCGAATTAGTATGTATCTCCTGTTACCTGTTTTCTACGTTAGAGTCCTTAGTCTTCAATTTTTCATGTTTTGTGGATTGATCATGGCGTGCAATAAATTTAGGTGGGCCATATGGTGGCACCTCTGCAACTAATAATAATGAGGCTTCTGGTCTTCCTGTTGGACAAAACGCATATGAAGATGGTTATGCTGTTGTGCAGGTGTGTGATGACCCCATGTGTTACGTTGTTTTAAGTTCCTTGCGGGAGTGCAGCATTATAGTTCATTTATATTTATTAATTTATTAATTCCTGAAGTTTCTTCAATAACAATTAATGTCTGGATTATTTTTGTTTGTGTTGACTTATTTAGTTATTATTTTATAAAGTCTATCCAATTAAATATGTATCTTTACATTGATTACAAGTTGATGATAAGAACTACCTGTATCTGGTCTATTGTCAACTAGTAATGATATGTTGCTGGGATTACAATATTTCAAATCCGACCTGATGATTTTTTCCTAAATATCTAAATGTTTAGCACTAGTTTGTTTATGGACTCCTAAAATCTGGAGAATACCTGAGTTCGACAGACTTAGATCTGATTTATAAGGTTTGACAGGGATTTGACAGTTATCTGATTTGTGTAATATAGCCACATAGTATTTACTTTTTACCATTCCGATGGTACAAATTTGACATACGACAGTAGTGTGCTAGACTTCTTATTTGAGGAGAGGGCAAAAATTCATTGGTAGTTATGTTTTTATTATGTTGTTTATTTTTAGGAATTAATAGAGAAAGGAAAGGAGAAGGTGATTATTGGATGGTTTTTGAACTGTTACTGGTTATGGTAGGGAGAGACCAAGCTCTATAGTAATTGATAGAAACTTGCACCAAACACTGAAATATAGATATAGGTAGAAATATAAAGGAAATTACTGGCTTTTATTGAACAATACTGGTTACTGTGGCTAGAATTTGGATTGCAACAGGAAATCTAGTTTACAGAAACATGAGAGAAGGCGAAGGAAAATTTAGCTAGACACTTCCTATCCAAGAAATTGAGAGTCTTGGTCTCTCCCGTCAAGGAAATTGAGAGCTTGCTCTCCTGACCAATCTCCAGTCCCAAAATAAATGCCCCATGACGTTTCCTTCCATTTCCATATTTATTCAATAACTGTCTAAAAAGATAACTGCTGCTTAGTACATACCTGCTGCCTAATAATAAAATAACGGCAGGATGGATATAATAAGAGGTCTAACATAGTGTTGGTTACCTTGATAAAAAATTTAAAATCTGTAGAGTTATCATGACCATTTTATATCTGGTATGTGATTTGCTTGTGACAATACAGGGATCCATTTCTTGCATGTACAGATAAAATTGGACTGATTTGGAGGGATTATAGTTGTGCATTTTTTAAGTTGTGTTCAAGTGCTATTTTTTATTTTTTTGAAGGATTACCATTTTGAAGGGATATATGCTTTATCTTCCATGTTAAAATAAAATATTAATACTCCATCATAAATCTTTTGACAGGGACGTGGTTCTCAACCTGCTGCTAGTGGTGGTGGCGGCGGCGGTGCTACTACAACTGCTCCTGCTGGAGCTCAACCTGGTCCAGCTTCTGCTGTGACTGGTTATGAGGCTCCCAGAGGAGGGCCCGGTTACATTGCATCAGCAGGGCCTACTTACAGCACACAGAGCGCTTCTACTTACGACCCACAGAGGTTGACTGGTTACGATGCATTTAGAGGATCTGCTTACGATGCAACGAGAGGACAAATGTTTGATGCTCAGAGAACGGGCTATGATCCACAAAGAGGTATGGGTTATGAAGCACAGAGAGGACCTGCTTATGATCCATCAAGAGCAGCAGCTGGCTATGATGCGCAAAGAAGTGTTGCTGGTCAACAGGGACAAGTTCCTCCGATGAACAACATGCCTTATGGGTCCACTACACCGCCTACTCGTAATGTAGGCGGTGGTGGATATGATGCTGCTCGAGGTGTCAACCCTGCTAGGAGATGAGATTGAGTCTTGAAATGCCATGCCAATCATATATATATGTGTGGATCTTTCTGTCTAGTGCTACCTGAGAGTAAATCTCATGAAAGTATCAATCTACATCTATCTTTGTGTGTGAAGCAATCAACACCTATGTATTTCTAAATCTTCCTTTTAACTTGTAATTTTATATAATTCCGGAAGACGTGTAACTCCTATATTAAGGAAAATGATTGATCTTATGCAAATTAATTTACTTCACCTTCCAACTAGGCTCGTAAGATTTGGATCAACCTTTGCCATCATATATTTGACAATTTTGTTAATAATAGTTGGTATACATACGAGCTCGGAATTAACTACTTTTAACCATTGTCATCTAATGTCATTGTCTCATTTAACATTGTGGTACCGTTCCAAAAACTTGTAAATTAGAGACATTATCCTTATTGCTACTCCAAATTCTTGAGGAGCAATCCCAAAGACACTTTTTAGTGAAGTTTGAGAATTGGGTGAATTCAGTTAGCTTCTCAAATTTGTTGAACTCCTCATCTATTAATTATCAAACTTTTATGGCAAACCCATTCTCATTTTCTACTTGAGATTTGAACTTTTTGAATATGTCTAAGAGCTTCATCCTTCCGATTAAAAAAATAAACCCAAGTTTTGCAAGAAAATTCATCAATGAAAAGTATATAAATTTACCATAATATGTCTAAGAGCTTCATCCTTACGATTAAAAAAATAAACCCAAGTTTTGCAAGAAAATTTATAAATGAAGAGTATATAAATTTACCAAAAGATAATGATTAGGTTAGACCATGAATATTAAGTATGAACAATATGTCTAAGAGCTTCATCCTTCCGATTAAAAAAATAAACCCAAGTTTTGCAAGAAAATTCATCAATGAAGAGTATATAAATTTACCAAAAGATGCATTTGTGTTGAACTTGTTGGAAAAGGCTTTCTCATTTTGGAGCAGTTCAATTGTGAGAATTAGATTTATGTATTTGAAATTATCTACTACATAAACATTTATGAGATATTGGTGAGAGCTTATAAAATCCAATTCATGACATGTCCATAAACATTTTCATAAACTGTCAAAAAAGGTGTCTACTAACAAATATTTGTGAGATGTTTGTAAGAGCTTATAAAAATCAGTTTATGACATGTCCATAAACATTTTCATAAACTATCCAAAACAACTTATAATTTATATTCAGTAAAAAAAACCTTATAATTTATATGAAAATAATTTACTTTATTTTATCTTTTATTAAATATTTTACACACAAACTCTATTGTGAATTATGATAAGGATGTTGCCCAATTGATTGCAACTGTTCCTTTGTAAAGACAGCTTATAAAACAAACACAATAGAGGTTGTTACTTCACATGTCTGCATCCGAGCCAAAGATTTTGGACAATCATAGACCATGTACCAATGCTACTGAGCATATAATATAACACTTCTTTTTTCTGAATATATAATTTAACATAATTACTCAAAAGTGAAGTTTTTAAAATCTTAGAGATAAGAACTTTAGGAAATTAGGTACAAGAAGGTATAGTAGTTGTATCAAGTTGTTTATTATTGGAATCTTCCAATATGTTGTATATAAGTTTGTCTTTGTAATTTTGTTGATAGGTTGAGTATGACTCCTCATCACTATGTGAAGTGTGCATGTCATGTCACCATAATGAATTGATGTTGGGGCTGTGTAATTTCCACATGTGATGATATATTTAGTACAATTAGAGTTACATCGTGATAATACCAAGTATTTTTACATGAAGCAGTAGTTAACTTATGCTGACACTTTTTAGATCGATTGAATCACTTTTTAAGTCGGATAAACCGATCTTAAAAGTGTTGGCGTGAGCTAACTACCGGCTACCGCTGAAAAATGCCGAGCCTAAGTTAACTCCCGCTAGATTAAGGGAATGAACAATTTTAAAAGGGAAAAAAAAGTAATTTTATTTTTCATGTGTTGTTTTGAATTATGATTCAATTTCCAACTAAGAGAACATGTGTTTGGATCACATGGCCCCCACTGTCTCATTTTAAGAGAACATTCACAACCAAAATGTGTTTCCTTACATTCTGTAGAGTTGCTTTCTGCTGGTTCATAATATGTTGTTGTTTGTCTGTTCTTTTGTTGATTGTTTTGAATTAGGTGACGGTTGCTTTAAATGGATTTGGATTTTGGTTTCACAAGCTAGTTGTTTCCAAATGTTTTAACATGATTTCTGAGTCAGGTTTTGTAAATCATGTGAGAATTGGACTACTCAAACTAGACGTGAGAGTGGATATTAAAGTTGTATTTGAGTTCTACATTTCGAAAGTTTTTGGATTGTGCAATGTATATATGCATCTGGATAATGTTATCTTATGAGCTAGTTTTTTAGAATGTGATCCAAGTCGATGATTCTAACGACCCAATTGAAAAAGAAATGTGTGTTTCTTTCTCCACGCCCTCGCTATTTAAAAAACCCTTCATGTCTTCAGAAGTGCGCATCCGAGACGTACAAATTATTCGGAAGAACAAAAATTGGTGATTTTTCTAGATACATAACTCTGAACAGATGTTCCAGGTAGAGAAAGTAGCCTCAAAAAGAAATTAAAGGGGTCACGGGGAGGACATAATCTAGGACCCAGTTTGGTTTTCTGGTTTGCCAATTGCCCTCACAAAGTACCCTGGTATTGGCCTATGGTTGTAATAAAACTCTATTTCTGTCTTGGATGTATCTAAGCAGTCTTTGGTTTTGTGCACATTGAGTTGTTGGTGAGATGTGTGGTAAACTGGACCATAGAAAAAAGAAAAGTTGTGTTTTAGAGTACTATAAATTAATATATAATTTAATTCATATACATGGGGGCGTAAAGATTTTTTACACTACTGTTAATCATTACAATTGTCAAAAATTTTAAAAATAGTTCGCTTTGATCAAAACTATTTCTAAAGACACGAATACGATTGATTGTGATTTACTCACAATTTAAAAATATTTACATTGACAATGGTATTGTATTAAACTTAAATTCATAAAAATACCATATTATTGTTTACAATGAAAGATTCGAAGTGAATAAGATACTTCATCCTTGAAATTATTATCATTTCTCAACTTTTTTCCTGAATATTTTGAAATAGATTAGACATCCTTCAATTTGTTTCACATCTTTCAAATGAGTCATCCGTCAAATCTAGAAGTTTTACACACGCTGATGTGTTCATCTATTTCATGATTCATGTATGCATAGACCAATTTAATAGTGAAATTTGTTATTATTAAAACCGAACATATTTATCTCTTCATCATCTTCTTCATCTATATTTTTTTTTTGTTGCTAATCTTCATCTATACGTTTTAAAAAATTCAACAACTTCATCTATTCATCCTATTCTTCTTCTTCTTTAAAATCTCTAAATTTAAATTGTAATGGTTAACTTTTTCCTCTTCTTCGTAGTCTTGATCAACATAAAATTAAAATCCTTGAATTTGAGATTCTCTGGTTTTAATTTTTTGGGTTGATAAAAACTATGAAGAAGAGAAATATGTTAACCTTTACAATTTTAATTTACGGATTTGGAAAAAGAGAGAGATGATGAAAAGATGATGAAGAGTTTTTAAATATGTTGATGAAGAAGATGATAAAGAAATGAATTTGTTAGGTTTTAACATCAACAAATTCACTATCAAATTTGTCATTGCATACTTGAAAAGTGGTGATATTGACAAGCATACAAACGTACAACGTTACATGTCAGCGTGTCTAACATCTAGACTTGACGAAGGAATTCATTTGATAAACGTTGTTGTGAAAGTGACTCAAAATTGGAGAAATTGAGGTTTCTGGAAACTGCCAATTTGGGGCCCGAATGGTGCTGTCTGGGGCCCGAATTGACAATGGATTTTTCAACCTGGCACGCGTGAAAAATCGGCGCTCGAATGGAGGAATTTGGGGACCGAATTGTCGCATCAACATATTTCAGAAACGTATTTTTTGGGCCAGATTTGTTCCAATTTTAGGGGAAATACTTTTACTATAAATATATACTTTGTATCAGAGTAAACCTGGAGATAGAGGGGGCTGAAACAAGGGTTTAGAAATGCAACAACAAAACTACAGTTTGTATAGAGTTTTTCTCTTGGCAACCAAACACTAGGGTTTGAGGGTTGGTTCACCTTGGGAAACACTATTAAGATTGAGTCTCTTGGTCACGGGAAGAGATTGGGGCTTTGGGTAGAATTAGGCGGGAGACTTATTCTTGTAACCCATTGATATCTCTTTTCTACAATTACTCATCATTATACTGAAACAGAGGGCTGCTCTCTCCCCTAGACTAGGTCAATTTGGACCGAACTGGGTAAACAGATTCTTTTGTGTTCTCTCTTTTCTTTCTCTCGTTGTTTTCTACTTTTGCCTTGTGATTATAACTGTTCCATACACATATTTTTGGTTGCTTGATTATCACTTTCTCCACACATCAAGTTTGTTATTGGTGTGATATTTCATCGAATTCACAACAATTGGCGCCCACCGTGGGGCAAGGGTCAATGGTTAATCAAGTACCATGGGTTCAAAGTGGGATATTGAGAAGTTTACTGGAGATAACGATTTTGGGTTATGGAAGGTAAAGATGGAAGCGGTGTTAATACATCAAAAGTGTGAGAAAGCTTTGAAGGGTTAAGGTGTGTTACCGGTCACCATGTCACGAGCGGAGAAGACTGAGATGGTGGACAAGGCCAGCAGTGCCATTGTCTTGTGCCTCGAGAATAAAGTTTTGAATGAAGTAGCGAAGGAACCAACCGCGGCGTCGATGTGGTCAAAGTTGGAATCTTTGTATATGACAAAGTGTTTGGCTCATCGGCAAGTCCTAAAGCAACAACTTTACTCATTTAAGATGGTAAAGTCAAAGGCCATCATGAAACAACTTGTGGAGTTCAACAAAATCATTAGTGATTTGGAGAACATTAAGTTGCGTCTTGAGGATGCGGGTGCTCTGATGGTGTGATGTTGTTTGGAGGATGAAGAGGGTGATGTTTCTCACCTTGGGATTGATGCCTAGTGGAGTGATGATCGTCTGGAGAGAGGTTAAACACTCAACATCAGCCCGGAGAGGTGGTGGTAAGAATACTCATGGTCATTCTGGAGAGGCGGAGGTAAGAATACTCATGATCTACCTGTTGAGGTGGAGTTTCAAAGTTGAAGACATAGTGGGATGTACACATTTGCTAGTTGAGAGGTTTGAAGCTCAGCTTGATGTGGAGTTGAACACACCGGAAATGGTACGACTATGGAGGACCTTGGGTGCAATGCTCTAGTGGTGAGAAAGGGATTTTTTCATGAAGACGGAAGGCACTCCAGAGGTTGAAGAGTGTACAGCATGGCTTGCGGGATTACCTTAAAAAAAGGCCAGGGTGATTGGATGCAAGGAGATGTCCTGTGTTGAAGATGTTATGGTGAATGCTTGTGGATCTACCTAAAACTCCTAGTGTAGTTGGACTGCAAGGACTCTTCGAGAAGGCGGAAGACGTTCCGATGTCTGAAGAGGTTAAGGTGGATACTTGTGGAACTACCTAAAATTCCTAGTGTAGTTGGACTGCAAGGACCTTCGAGAAGGCGGAAGACATTCCGATGGCTGAAGGGGTTAAGGTGTGCACTTGTGGAACTACCTAAAATTCCTTGAGTAGTTTGGACACAAGGATCTTCAAAAAGGCGGAATGCATTCCAATGGTTGAAGACGTAAGGTGTAAAATTGTGGAGCTACTTGGTGTAGTGGGAAGCAAGGGAAAGAGCAGCAAGGTGGTTGATGGTTTGACATCATCACTAATTTAGAGTCAAGGTGGAGATTGTTGTGAAAGTGACTCAAAATTGGAGAAATTGAAGTTTCTGGAAACTGCCAATTCAGGGCCCGAATGGTGTTGTCTGGTGTAACACCCAAATCCCCATTTATTTTTATTTTTAAAAAAAATAAAAAAATACAATAGTTAATTAAACATACAAGGGTGTCACACATCTTCTTCAATTCAAAAATACTTCATTTAAATAAAAAACGTCGCAGCGAAATAAATTCAAAACATCAAAGTAATGTCACATCATTGTATCGACATCAAAACTGAATTCAAAGTCGAATTCTTAAAACAAAATCTAAAATGAAAAGAATCCCCAATCCTTAGTGTTACTGATCAGAGCTTCGACTCAATAAAGACTCCCAAAAGCGATAAACGTAAAGGAGAAGGCTCCAACGCCATCCTCCGAGACTCACTGCTACTAAGATCTTCTTCCTGTAAATCTACACCACAAGGGTGCAGGCGCCCAACCCGCCACTAGAGGGTGAGAATATATTCAACATAAGAAATGCATAAACATATGTATAGATCCAGAACAAAGAATACATCATTTACATTTAGGCATGTATACATCACAGACGAATAATATTCACATTTAAATATAAACCTTCGTTTAATAAAAATCAATAGGCATCAATCAATATCTTATATAACATACAAGTATCAACATCATTTAAGTATATCAAGTACACATTAAAAAAAATATATAGATTATTCACACATAATCATATAGAAGCAAATTATTGAATATCACATCTTTAAATAGTTACACATTTTTAAATAGTACATCCTTTAATTACACATCTTCAAAATATACTTGCAATTATGTATGCAATGTCCCTAACTCGACTCTATATGCATGTGGTACCGATTTTGGATATCAGAGGTATGTTACTGATGTATCCCCCATCTTTAAATCACATCTTTAAATCGGACTGACCATGAATGCATGAACACTAAGTAACAACTCAACAATGCACATCTTTATATGACTCGACAATTACACATCTTTAGACAACACATCTTTATATGACATATCTCTATATAGCACATCTTTATATAACACATCTTCAAATAACACATCTTTATATAACACATCTTCATATCACACATCTTCAAATAACACATCATTTACACATAAAATTAAATAATAAATAATAATAACTCTTTATTATTCTCAACATTAAATAATTTATAAATGGCAA
>Ga0228710_1002230_pt1 | contig 30334 bp, 19 predicted proteins | sample MedpolnodulmetaG_FD_177995 | JGI IMG/M metagenome (GOLD analysis project Ga0228710, IMG submission 177995) | Root nodule microbial communities from Medicago polymorpha collected in Santa Monica, California, United States - pink nodules | ecosystem: Host-associated > Plants > Roots > Nodule...
TTTATAATTAAAAAAAAAAAAAAAAAATCTGACTTGGCGACTCCTCAATCAAAAATAAGCTAAGTCATAATATTGTTGGTAGATCTAACTTGTTTTCACCTCTTGTTATCATGGTTACTAGTACAACACCATTTTATTTTTATCCATTTTGGTTATTTAGAAGTCAAGAGTGTCTTTATGAATCGATGTGCAGAAGATTGTTCCAAAGCTTGTTTTGTTCGTTATCTACTAGTACAGATGATTGTTCTCTCTACCTCAGCACATTCCAATCACAACTCTATCTATCACAAGATAAATATGATAATTATGAAGGATTGCATTTTGACCGTGAGAATTTGATGTTACATAAAAACTGTACCTCATAATTATTCTTATTATTAGTTATCAATATGGTGACCCCAATCATAATCATTCGAAGGACCATAGTAAAGGGATAACTTTGGCATGTAAACTATAAAGTGAACTATTCTCACCACTTTCATAAACATGTGTGTAAAGCCTTGACAAATAAATTTTGAGAAATTCTTATTTATTCATCAATAAAAAGTGGGTAAAAATTATTCATCTGAGTTGATATTAATCAAAGTTATATATTTTGTTTTTACTGTTTATGTAATTAATATAAATAGATGAATGAATGGTTTTGAGGTATCAACTTAGATGGCTAATCTCTATCTACTTATTGTTCATCGATAACTTAGTTGACACCAAAAACTATATGTTTTCCTAGCACAAATACATTGCTTATACATGCATACACGTTGTTTATACATGCGCACTTAGAGGACCCTTGAAGACGGTTCCAACATCCAACTAATTATTTATTTAACTTTTAAGTTAGATATGATATAAATAAAATTAACGATCGATCAATTAAGAGTGACTAACAATATTTATGTGAGTTTAACTTAGTTGGTAGAAATATGACATAATATATGTATGAACCCTAAACTTCTCACTTATTCACTTAAAAAAATGAATTTCTATCCACTAAACTACTTCACCAAAAAAAGATTGACCAACAATGTATTAGAAAAAAAAAAGAAGATTGACTAACAATGTAATTATATGGGGTAGACATTAGGCTTAAATAATGTACACGTAGAGCTATAGCCAAATCTATTTTCAATATAATTAAGGTTCCTTGTTGTAACTTGTAAGATTAAAATTAACTCCATAGATCTTTTTTTTGAAGGATCCATAGATCTTATTTGAACTTAATTAATCAACTCTTGATTTTTTATGAAAGGTAGTATAATGAAAGTCGTACTTTTGCTTTCTTTTTAGGTGATTGCAATTGTAACTTTGAAAATTTCGGCATGGAGAAGGAATAGAGCTCATTGTAATTGAACAAAGTTAATTGGTGTGCCAGTCACCAGTGCCACCAAGGTTCATAAACTTGATTAACTTTGACAAATAATCACAAGTTTGACCATGAAGTTCAATTTGATCAATGACACTACATACTTAGGTCTATTTATTACATATTACAAAAATTAATTTTGAGAGTTAATAATTTAGAAAACTTTTTAAAAAAACATATTCCATCCAACTGAGTCATTTGCAAAAAAAAAAAGTATCTCAAAATAACTGAGTCATTTCACTTTTCAATACAATATTAACTACTTTTTTTTCCTTTATAACTCTAATTAATACTATTTTCATCATTTTTAATTCAATATATTCCACTTTACATTTATGATAGTGGAGAACGCACTAATCCTTAACAAGTGCACTTAAAACTATTTTTTTCTCTCATTCATTTATAGATTTTTCTTAATAAGTGTGAAATGAACTTTTGACTCAGATAATCCGGGACGGAGAAAGTAATTTGTTTAATTTCAATGTTAACAAACAGAGCTCCTGATCTCTTAAAAATTAAGCTGATCGAACATTTACCCTTAATTCTAAGGGCAAGGGTAATTGAGGGGAGGGAGGGTCCCAAAGGGGTGGGGCTTTTGATGCAAATAAGGAATAGGTAAGAGTGTGACCAAATATGTCGTCCATGGCACGCCAGGGACCGACTTATAAATCACTTACTACTAATGGGATTTTTTGTTCACAGAATCCAAATCATTGATTGTGACCCAAAAGCCATATCCTCTTTTGTCTCTTCAATCCCAATATTTTCTCTCTTTTCTCCCCAATTCATGTCATTAATTTTCTGAATCTATCTATATAACCATGAAATGAATAGCCTTTTCAAATCATAAAAAGATAATTCGCTTGGCGTGTAAGAATTGGATCACTTTAATTTGTTGGGTAGACTATTCTTTATGGCTTACTATCATACATATACATCATACTCGTAAATAATGGCTTACTATTTTTTATAGCTTTGTTTTTGGACATGACAAACATTCGTTTTATGTCCTTCAATTATTGGTTAAATTCAAGTTGACTTCCTTTTCCTCTGTTTGAAACTTTTACAAAGGAATACATAGATTGATAAACAATTGGTAATGGTAATTATATTCCTTTTTTTGATTAGAAGTTTTGAACAGTAAATCAATCCTATCAAAATATTAAAAAAAAAAAACTAATAATTAGAGTTTAACGCTGAACATGATAGTAATTCAGTGAAGCATGCCAAATGAATAGAGGAAAAGTAATTTAATCTCAATCTTTAAGTTAGTTATAGACAGATTAAACTCCTAAGTAGTTTTCGGTCAAATGCTCATAAGCTGTACATTAAAAGTTTGGAAGTAGTATAGATTAAGATAAAAATACTCGCAAATAAATAAACCAATTTGATGTTATGCGTTGAAGATCAACGGTTATATACTTGCTAGAAAGACTAACTACACGTGATGTTTATCAATTTGGAATGAAATATGGAGTTCAAGTTCCTTACAAAAAAAATTCCTTACATAAATTTAAGCAATCATAAATATATGTGCGATGGATCACCTGAGTTCCTTTTTGTTTTGTTTCCCTTTCTTGATTTTAAACATGCTTACTAAATTATCCAAGACAAGAAGTAGAGTTGAGGTGCATACTTTATAGAGTCAAGAAAATACCAATAAAAAGCCAGAAATACAAGTCTTGTAGACACGTGATTTTATTTTTAATTGTTGTATGTTTGGATGAACAACGAAAACTATCTAAATGAAAATAGTCACTGTAGTTTCTTGCGCTGAAGCAATTTACAAATAAAAGTTGGTTCTTTAAGCAGTCCTTATGATGGCCTTTTCATATATGTGATACCCCACAAGAGGTGAAGAATCATTAATTTGCTTTACTTTAACCCTTTGGCCATAAGTATCATTTTCTTAGGTCACGTATAAAAGAAGCAATTGGCGGAAATAGTGTGTTAAGAAATAAGAAACAAAAAAACAAAATAAAAAAATTGACAAGTTGACAATAACAATGGTGGCAGGGATTGCTGGCCATTTAAATTTTACATTGACTTCTTGCCTCAATCCCTATAGTTTTAAGTCCATAGCTTAAATAAAATAGAAATTCCTTATTAGTTTTTTTTCCAATCTTATTAAAACAATATTTATTTAAAACAAGTAGTCTTAGATGAATTTTAAAGAAAATGTTGTTAGTCTTTCAGAAAAGTCATGGTTTGAAAACAAAATGTCACTAGGGTTTTGGTATAATGGTGAGGAGATCGAGTAATACTCCTTCATAGATTCTAAGTTCAAATTCGTTACTTCAATTATACTAAAAAAAAAAGCATTTAGTAATGGATTCAACCCAATTTTGATCCCCTCCGGCGATTCTGTACCTCTATTTCTCCAATAGCAAAAGCCTATCTGAAATACATTGAATTTTTTTTTTTTTTGAAGGATGAAATACATTGAATTATTACTTAATTTCTTATCTGGTTCTCGACAATCCAAAAAAGGTCATGATTCGGGCGTCATAATTTTGGTCCAAGCATATATTTCAAATCTTGTATTACGACAATGATTGTCACCTTAATAGTAATTTTTTCAGTAATTGTCTTAATTCAATGTAAATACTTGCATATTAAATTTTCATCATCAGAAACAGACAGAAATATTATTAATTAGTACAATCTACTTCAAAATAAATTTCAGTAACTACGGTAATAAAACATTTAAACCCCATGGTTCCAAAATCTACCTTAAGTGTCAAGCTTGTGCAATTAAAGAGCAGAAATAACATGACACTAATATGGAGGAGTCAAAGCTTCTGTTGTTATCAGGTACACTATATAACCTACTTTATGACAGAAAAAAGGAAAAGAAATTCATAGACCTTCTCTCATTAACTAACAGAAACAATATAAACTTACCAAAACGTTCAACCACAACTACTCACACTTGATGGACCTGTATATGTGGCGGACAAAGAGCAGGGAGGCACGGAAACCTACGCTACCGAGCATGAGAAAGAAGCCATAGCAGATGCAGGCCATGTAGCCAAAGAAGAACGAAGTTTGCATAAATCCAGACATATCTGATCTTGCGTAGTAATAATACAAGCAGTAGCCATAGATGAATAAGCCAGTTGATCCACCACAAAGAAAAGACCTATGGAAACACAAAAACAATATCAATCTCAGGAAGAAAACTCCCATGTCAACACAATTGAGGTAAATGCACAGACTAGAAACAATGTATGAATTGCCTCTACTTTCAAACAAAATAGAACATCAGTTAGAAATTGAAAAGAGAAGTAAGCAATAATAAAATTGGACAAACATTTCACATCTCAGGAAAAAAAAACCCGTTAGAATTTAGAAATGCTATGATTGGCTCTAAAATAACATTTCGATACATGAGCTCATATCAACAGGCATAAGCTCAAACTTAAATTTGGGTCAGTGAGCCTATGATCAGAAACCCCGAGTGGCAGGCCAAGGCCTCAAGTCCCTCCATGTTTTTCTTGTGTTGTTTGCCCCTTGAGTAATTCCCTTATCCAAATTCACTTTACTGTCATTGGAAATTTCTGGATTTTCCCATGGGTTCATGCCATGGCCCTACCCTTATACTAAGCTAAAAATTAGCTAGGTTTGGACTTGGCCTACATTAGAAGCCCATGTACAGAACCAAAGAATATCATTCAAAAGAGATTCAAAGCAAAATATGGTTTTATATTAAGGTATATGATTAGTATCCACTTTACACACAACTGATGTATAAAATATATGGGAAAAATGTATAAATAGCAACCAGAGCCAATTCTCACTAGACAAGGTTAACTACATGATGATGCTATAAATTCCTATCCTGAACCTTACTAAATGATAGGTCATTTAAATCCAAATCTGTTATAGTTTTAATTAGATTCTCCGGCATTTAATCTACCCTTCTTATGGGTGATTGTAAAGGTCATTTGGCTATCTTACTTTCTCTAATTATTTCATTCCTAATCTTGTCTTATGTGATTGATTACCCACACATCACAACATTCTTATATGTGCCACACAAGGCTTACTTTTGTGTTGCCTCTTTAAAACTGATCCTTAAGTCGCTTATTCATTCAGAATGAAAATTTGAAAGGAAGAAAGGAGAGAAAAAAGGATAACTTCACTATTGCAGGGCCACAAATTGGAGGAAGAACCAATCACATACACTCCCTAACCTACACCCAAGGCTTTCAAACAAATCTCCAAAATCTGGTTAGATGTATCAATGTTTAAAAATCTGGAGCCTGTGCGCTGGTTGGTTCAAACCCATTTGAACCGTAATCCAATTAACCAAATTGAACCAGGTTGAACCGCTAACTGAACCAGTTTTTTTTTTTACTTTTATTTATTTAATAGTCATCCAGTTCAACCATCACCCTGAAGGTCTAGCCAGTTTGATTTTCGAAACATTGAGATATACATCACCAAAACTACAGGCATTGAAGTAGCAACATGAATGAATTATGCATCGTACATGTCACACTTTATGGAATTAGCATCACCTTGAATACATGCCCTATTTGGTGGATTTAAAGAATGAAACATAAATTGCACAAACATGATTCTTTATTCATTCAACACACATGCTCCTCGATGTTGAGGGAGCCCAATTAACGACATGAGAAGAAAGAGATGAGTGGAAAAAAATGAAGAAAATGAACAATTTTACTATTAATACTCATTATGATTTCATATTTATTTTTATGATCTTATTCTAGGTGTTTCAATATTCTATTTAGAAAATATGTGAGAATTTAGTACAGGTTTTATATAGAATTTTGTAAACAAAAAGTGAAGATAGAAAATTTATTTTTACTAGTTTAACCAAACAGACCATGTGATAACTAATTAACGGCCGGCACAGATGATATGTAGTAAAAAAAAGAAAGAAAAATCATATCTCGTACCATACAAACTCAAAAATAAATATGGTGAAAGGTGGCAAATGCAGTGCTATTCAGTATGAATAACAAACTGCACAAAAACAGATGTAGCTGACTTTATTGATTTAAAAAATAGAAAAATCCAAAATTCGATTATACTGGAAAGAAAAAAAAACACATCATTCATGTTTCTAGTTTGTACAACAAAGCATTTTCCATAAGATAAGTTACATACCTCCACCACCATTCATGATCTTCTGCAGCAAGTTGAAAGTATGTCAAAGCCACGGTGATGAAAGCAGTGACGATCAACAGAATAATAAAGACGATGAAGAGAATGCTGTAGATAGTGTAAATCCTGTGGCCCCAGACACTAGCAAAAATGTAGTACAGCTCTATGTAGATGGCACTGAATGGGAGAAACCCTGCCATTGCCATCTGGGGAATGGTGCTCCTGTACCAAGGAAGAGGTGGAATTTCTCGGGGATATTTAGTAGTGCGGACAGGAGCTTGGAACTCTGTTTTGCTATTTTTACCTGCAATTCCACCTAACACAAGTAATGGCGAAGTTACCAGTGTCCATATTAGGACTATCACGCAAATTGTGCCAAAAGGAAGGGCAGCAGTTGCACTATAAGCAATTGCAACTGTGTTAAGGAAGCAGAACATAAGGAAAAGAGGGCCACAAAAGAGGCATCCTGTCAGCAATAAGTTTCTAACCTGTCAAACAAGAAAATAAACGTGTAAATGTAAGTATAACTCTAATTCCATTTCACAATCAAACAGTAATGCAAGCAATTCATATGTACCCAATTAGTCCCTTCAAGTTGAATATAGAAGGAAGTGGCAGTATATCCAGCAATTCCAGATGTGAGAGCATATATGACCACGAGTGCAGTAAATAAAGCTCCTCGGTTGTAGGGATAGAATACACCAACCAGTGCAAGCATAAAAATGAAGATTGTGCTGCACAAGAAAAAATTAATAGAAAATGATTGTGTGCTCGATTTTATAACCTTTAAAAGAAAGCTTCAACAATGAAGGGAAAAAGATGAATCAGAAGATTCTTACAGAGTGAATAACTGAGTGCCGGAACCAAGGGCAGCTGCAAATATGGACTTGAACTTAGGAAACCGGAAAACATCGCCGTGAATGTACTTCCATCCTGTCTCCTCTTGATCATCAGCAGCTTCCTCATCTTGAGCATATCTGGTGAAGATTACAGCAGATAAAAATGAAAAACGAGGAAAAAATAGATTAATAGACCAATGTTCTATATAGGTGAATAGGATGACAATATGCTGAATGAAGAGCAAGCAAGTCATACTTCATAAAATCATTCTTCAAGACACGCATGAGAATGGTTGCCAGGAAACCAGTCAAAAGAAGAACCGTCACACAGGAGTTTATGATGGAGAACCAGTGAATCTCCAAGTGATGTGGAAGAGAAGAAGACTGAGAGTATTTTTCCATTCTCTTCTCAAAAGGAATATCAGTTTCCTTCCATTTCACTGTGTACATAAACTCAACATCCACTTCCCTGTCCTCAGTCAGGTCAACCACAGAATGAGGGTCCATACGGGCACTGATTTCAATCACACGATCTTTGTTGTACAGAACATCAAACTGAATGTGCTTGTAAAGAAAATATTTATACTCGCTCGGGTCTGCCTTTCCTTCTTTGTCAACAGTTCCAATAAATCCCCAGATTGGCAAGTCATCGTAATACATTTGGAAATAATAGTCCTTTTTAACTGCCTCTCGGAACTGATTAACTTGCTCCCTTGTGAGTGTCTTCTTGCACACAACCGTAGAGTCTTTCTCCTTTTTAAACTTAAGTTCATAAGGAGCACTAACAAGGCGATCTCCATTCAACACCTCACCAAGCGCTTCAGTCTTTTCTTTCTCGAGACCTGGCATTCGGACGCACTCATTTTAGGTTAGTATATTAAAAATTCATGAAAGTACATAAAATTATAAAATGCACTAAACAGAGCTGCAAATTGACATTTTCTTTGTTCAGAGTTCAACGCTAATAAGAATTCCATCAAGTAAAAAAATAATAATATTAATCCGTGTTGTCAGACGCAGATAGCAGAAAATAGTAGTTTGTTCGAACTCCGCTACTCTACGGTGCTATAACGCCTCTGTAGCAGTTATGTGACAACACTTTGTACTAAATAGCATATCGTAAATTAGTAGCGATTTGTTTAAACTCAGCTATGCTATGCCACCGCTATAGCTGCTATTTGACAACACTGGTATTAATAGCAAGATGTTTAACTAGAAAGGAAAACCATTGTATTATAATTTACATATTTATGATATATTGATTGCCAAAACTGAATCAAATAACAATCAACCAAGTAATCAACCAAACAAGAGTTAAATAAACTAAATGACAAAAATGGCTAGCCACACAAAGTTGACTAAAAAAATTACGGGCTACACAAAGTTCAAAGGCAAGTATTCGTCAGAAAAAATCGTGATGCGTCAGAATGAATCCAGATTTGCATTAGATTCATGTCTAAAATAGATATGCAATGATTTGTATAGATTGGATTCATTTTTCTATTGAAGCGAGGAACCACTTGCATGTGTCATAAGATACAGACAACCATGCCCATTACAACAGTCGGAAGAATGACAAAGAATCATGAAAGTAAAAGCACTTCACGCAAGCCAAAATCATAACAGGACTACAATAACAGACAACACCACTAGAGGTTTCTGGCATAAAATGCATTAAACAGAGCTGTAACGATACTTTATTTGTTCAGAGAGTTCAATACTAGTAAAAATTCCATCAAAACAACAACAAAAAATCTCAATCCAATCACACAAGACAGAAAATAGTGGTTTGTTCAAATTCCAATATGCTATAGGCGGTATTTGACAACATTTCATACTAAACAGAGTATTGCGAATCAATACCGATTTGTTCAAATTCAGCTACGATAAACTGTTATAGCTAGTATCTGACAACACTGATATTAATATTAATAGCAAGATGTTTAACCGAAAAGGTAAGGCATTGATGTATACGAATTTACGATAAATCCATTGCCAAAACTGAAATAAGTGACAATCAACAAGTAATCAACCAAACAAGATTTAAATAAACTAGACTCAAATCTATGTATGCATGAGCTTCATGAGGTACCACAGTATTATTATATTGATTCATTCATGATGATTGGATAATAATAATAGTAATAATTTGGAGCGAAGCAAATTAATAATGAAGTTATTTAAATGAAGCAATAAATAAGAAAAACTGAAAATTACCTGTAACACAGAATGGTAGGTCAAGGTAACGATACGTTTCACTGAAAATAAAAACAATTTAATAGTAGATCATTAATATGGCGTTGACATGGAAGGTGAATTTGAAGAAAAAATCAGATTTTGAAGACGACCCAAAATGTAAAAATGGTGGAAAACAGAGAAATGAGAGAAATTGAAAGGAGATCGGAGAGATGAAAATACCTGGGGTTGTGAAATGGACCGACTTTATTGGCGTAAAGAGGAACGGGATCGCCGTCGCTGTAACGATGATCAGAGGCATCGGATCTGACGTGAGTAGCAGCGAGAAGAGAGATCAGCAGGTGGATCCATACGACACTCCTTCCCATTTTTCTTCTCTTCCTTCTTTCCTTCCTTCTCTGTCAGATTAGATAATACGAAGAACAAAGAAACAAAACAAGTGTGTCTGTGAGAGACCAATTTTTATTTTGAGTCAAAAATATAATATCTCACCAATTTATTTATTCATTCAATGCAATTTTCAGGTAATAATAAATCACCAATTTTTTACTTTAAAAAAGTAAGCTTTGTCTTTTTCCTTTTACTATGTATGTTAACCTGTTCAAATAATTATTCTCCATTGAAAAAAAAATTCAACACATTATATTTTATCAATTAAAATTTATATAGATTCTATACCTAATTAAAATTTAAATAGATTAAAATACATAATCTTGTCTCATATAAGTTTAGTGAAATTTATGTTTTTTGTGAAATAAAAGATTTTAGTTAGATAGTATATGTTACTAGTATTACTTATAAATTATTATTATTATTGTTATTTTTTTTGGTGTCCGAGGTCCGAACTTCAGACCTTGCATATATTATGCATTGTCTTTACCAACTGAGTTTTGCTCACGCGGACTTATTATTATTCTTATTATTATTATTATTATTATTATTATTATTATTAATAAATAAGTGTCAATTGTGATTTTCAATGTAATATAAATTAGTTTTTATAACGTATTGTCTTTACCAACTGAATTTTGCTCACGCGGACTTATTGTTATTCTTATTCTTATTATTAATAAATAAGTGTCCATTGTGATTTTCAATGTAATATAAATTAGTTTTTTTTACAGAACTAATATCTATATAATATATATATATATATATATATTATTTTTTTAGAAAATATATATTACTTTTACATCAAGTCTTTCACTTTATATTTATGGTAATTTCTTTTTCTTTTTGACAGAATTTATGGTAATGAACACAATATACTTTTTTATGAATTGTATACATCAATACTTATTAATATTAGTTTTGTACAGTTCTCTGTTTTCTACTAATTATTCTTTTTTATTTATATTTTAACATTTGTGTCAAATCATAATCATTATAGAAGAAAGAATGTAATATACTTTTGACCTCGATGCTAGTTTTATAAAGAACAACAAAATAAGATATAAAGTTAGTGATTGAGATAACCTTGTAATATATGTAAAGTCTATAAATAATCTATGTAAAAAAATAGATATTAGCAAATAAAAACACAGATATTATCATAATAGTGTGCGCTTCTTCCTATTTTGGTCCTTCAATACTTCAGTCTCACATAAGGTATTGATGAAGCATGAAATTGTGTCATGTGGTTGGTGCCACGTGATGACATGGCAAATGAAATTTGCCTACAAAAATTTGAGGTGTGCTATTTGAATAACCATTTAAGTGACAACTTTTGTGACAACCACTAATTTACAAAGAAAAGTAAATACTGACACGGAAATCAAAGTAATAGAGAGAGAAAGTAAAAAAATAATGTGAGTATGAGAGATAAAGTTGTCATATAGGTTGTCACAAAATGGTTGTCAAAATATCATTTCTCAAAAAATTTATCTCAATTTTACTATCTCCATTCCTTTTTAATTGTCACATTTTACACAAACCAAACACAATCAATAAATGTTACTATTTTTTATACAATAGTTTTGTTTTTTTGGTCAAGGAGCCATCACTCACACAATTAAATTGTGGAGAAGTGGAGTGTCCGAGGTTCGAACCCGGCCCTTGCATATAATATGCAATATTCCTACCAACTAAGTTAAGCTCACGTGAATTTTTTGTTTTTTCTTATAATAGCCTTATTAATATCACTTTTCATATATTTCTCTCTCCACAATAAATAACAAAAGGTAAACTTGTAAAATAACATTTAATATTATATTGAACTTTGAAAACGACATTTAAATAGAAACAAATTTTTTCTGCAAAAAGGACAATTATAAAGGAATGGATAGAGTATTTGCTAACATTAAATGAGGGTATAAAATAAAGAAAAAAATGGATCTTTTTTTTCTTCTTTTCTTGGAGACATAAAGTCCAGAAAAAGGGCATTGAATTCAATTTTTTGCATGAAAGTTTAACACATTAGGAAACACTAAAACAATGAAAACCTTCACCTTGAAATCGAATTTTAAATTCTTTTTTTGTTGCAAAGAACTATATGAAAATACATGGAAATGATATGCAAAGTTTCATAGTATTCTAAAGACACCTCGATTTATTTTGATTTTTTGACCAAAATATGCAAATCGCAAGTTTGTTCCAAATAAGTATATACTCACGAATCAAATCATGTTCCCCAATTTTGCATGCATTTTTAGAACATCATAAGAACCTCCAACACAAAATTTTTAAGTTTTTAAAATAGGGATACATTTATTAGAAATTTTTTGTTTCCCATAATTATGAATTACTTAAAAAACCTATAATTAATTTGTCCCTTATTTAAAAATTTAAAAATTTCGTAATGAAAATTATTATGATGTTCTAAACATACCTGTAAAATTGGTAAAAAAACAAAGGAATAATGTATGATTAATCATAATCATACTCACCGGTGAGAGAAGAAAAAGAGAAGATAGAAAGAAAAAAAGAAAAGACAAGTAAAAAATAAAACTTTTTTGAGGAATAAAAACAAAAAACTTAAAATGCATATTAGTAATTGGCACTACTAAGGTTATATAATCACAATTTCGCAACCACAAGAAGAGGAAGAAAAAAAAAAGAGAACAAGTTGAAGATGTTCTGGACTTTCTAATTTTATAACAAATTTTCAGGACAACAATACAAAATAAGTATCAACAACCATTTCCAATATATTTATTGCCTATTTTCCATTTTAAAAATAAAAAACTTAAGAGATATTTTATTACTAATTGTAAAGTTCTCGTGGTGTAATCTAATGGTTTGTTTCCTATGTAACACAAAAGCAACATTTATTACACAAACAGATTCTTCACCACTTCCCCTCAAGACTGGCGAAAAGATAGTGTACTTGGTGAATCAATTCTCACAATAATATCTTCTTCAATAGCAGAATCATCACTTGAATCACCTTCACGATGTACTCTTCTATCTGTGCTTTGTGAAGGGAGATTTGTAGCATCTTGCATGAACCCCTTCACTCCAATGTCCATTTTGTCAGTTGCAGCTCCTTCTGATTTGACCGAAACAAGTGGATGACTTTGATGTGGCACAATGGTTGGATCTGACAAACTTTGAGGTAGCGGTCTAGCACGATTGGTTGACCAACTTCTACTCTGGCCAGGGATGTCCACCTTCAAAATGACAATAATAATCAATGAAAGTGGTTACAATAAAGTAAAGCTTCGAGTATGGTACACTGTAGACACACATCATTGAATGTGCAAATCAATAACATTTGTTTGCTAATTGAATTTCAGGCTACTCTTTTGTTTTAGGGATAGTAAATTAAAGATAGAAGCTTGGTTGTAAACCAGCTATGCATATCATCTATGAGTTATCTCCTCAGCAAGCCTATGCAATCCACTACAGCAATGATAGATCTCTTGGTGGACAAGAAAACCACCTTATATGTAATTCCATACCAGCAAATTTAATATACTAGGGAACTAAAATTATATAACAAATATATTTCAGGTAATTTCAATACTGCTCATATATGATCTCTATTGGACCATATTCATGAGTTTCAGTGTCTAATGAACCATATACTATTCGGGCATGTTTTGGTGACTAAAGCTTTAAGGATGAATTTCAACAGGAGAAATGAAATAGAAGGCAGATTCTCCTTGCATTCTTTTTATTTTGGATAAAAAAAAAACTATTCTCATAGTTTGGACTGTAGAATTCATGAAATTGTAAGGTTTTTCATCTATGACCCTAACACTACCCTAAACCAACATACCATGCTCCCATATATGCTCAGCTGCATTGCCTTTGCAGACAAACTATTGTTTTGTTGTTCCGAGCTCTGTTTATCCTGATTCTGCCTGTAGAAATGTTCAGGCCAACTCATAAGAGCACTATGTTGTCTATGGAAAGATTTATCAGGATGATCCGCAGCATGTAATAACCCTGAACTTGACTTTTTAACAAGAGCAATATCAGGCTCAAATGCAGCAAGGTCAAACACGATTACCCTTGCTCTAGTTTCAACCAGATAACAAGGTCCTTGATGAATAAAACTAGCTTCCTTAGAACCTGGTATAAAAGTAAAAAGAGTGAGCATCATTTTCAAATACAAATATAAACAGACCTACATTGTTCAGGCTTCAAGCCCATGAAATCTGGTGTGAGAAGGTGTGTCAGGGCTGTATAAACTATTATTAGGCCTAGACCTAACAACTTAAGCATTTGAAGAGTTGGTCCTTAATAGACACCAACATACAAGCTTATACAGAAAACAAGATAGGGGTCCTGTTGGTTGAGAAAAAATTTGTTTACTTTCCCATATTCACTAATAATTACAAAAGTGTCATCTTGTTTTAACTTTAGTTCCTATTCAAAAATGTCAAGCCTTAACATTTTTAAGTCCCTTTTTCTCCCAAAACAGTAAAGGGTAAAGCGGATGATCAATATGCAGAAGGCGTAAGGGTAGATATGTTTAGCCACAATACATAAAATGTAGAAAATAAAATTTGAATCTGCTTAGATAAACTTTTTTTCCCTTATCCATCCTAGCTATGGTATTTGTACTTGAATTCCTCTTCCTTGTGCCTTAGTATTTCTCCAAACCTTCACACAAAACCCCAGGTCTACTAACCAGCTGTCCTAATAGAAACTCAGAAAGCCAGAAAGGTATTAGACAGGGAATCATATATGAGACAAGTTATTATACCTGACATTGATAAATTTTGGAAGCTTCGATTCCCATGTGAAGGAAGCAGGGCTGCTGGTGCGGTTACTAGTTCCTGACGACCTTGAGTTTTGATATATCCTTCTAGTAAGAAGGCAACCGAGTGATTAGGGATTTCAATTGTCTCCCCTCTTATGTATACGGTCATTTCAGATTTTTCAGCAATAAGAGCTCTTAAATCTTGCCCAGTTAGTTTCTCAAATATCTGGGGAAGCAATACTTTGGAAAGGAAAATGGCACTTTCCTGCAAATCATGATAAACTTGTTGTACTGTATGACCATGAAAGATTTAGATATTAATGAGTTGGATCCAAATATGGTTTATGACAAAACATTATAGCGTAATTTGATTCATGTAGCCGACCCCACTTAATGGGATAAAGCTTGGTTATTGTTGTTGTTGTAATGACAAGATCCATCAGAAGCCATTAATGTCAAATCAGTAGAAGCAACAATGAATTATTAAAGTAGCCATACCTGCCACAGGAAGCTTTCCATTGAAGGGTCAGATCTTAGACATGAAATTATCTTATTTACTTCAACAAAAAGGCAGAATACGATGGACTCTGTGATCACATTACAAATATATGGTCTTCCAGTCAGCACTTCATAAAGACCTAACGTGCTCCCATGTGTAAAAGTTGGATGAAAAGGGTGCTTGCTTTGAATCATTTTGCTTTCCCACTGTAAAACAGCAATTTTCAAATCCTTTGAATGCACAATCAGAAATTATAAGGTAAGCTTCATACCGAGAGAACTTAATACCTTCACCACTCCATTAGAAATTAACCAAATACCATTTGACTTGGCACCTTCCTTGTAAAGTGTCAAGCCACGCAATTTCATCATTTCCTTTGTATCACTTACAAGTGGTTCACGAACTGAAGATGTCAGAGCACCCAACATAGGATGCATATTACTTATTTTGGGAAGCTTAACCAAAGGAGGGTTTCTAAGTAATTTCTTTAAATCAGTCTGAAAAATAAATTAATCAATTAATAGACGATCATCCCAACTATAGATCTCAGAAGAGTGAAACATCAAATAAAAGATTAACAGAAGAAATAACACAAGATACCTGGACAACATCATGAAGATGTAGCATCTCTTTCCTTTCCAATATCCCAATCTTCTCAAGGTTTTGAACATATTCAATTAAATGATTTAGCACTACATATGTTGCTTGCCTTGTCTTTACAACACGCAAAACCTGATAATTACAATACACAATATAAAACATAGAAAACTTCAGAAAAAGAATCTATTTAACACTTCATAGCCGTAAATATGAGGCACCCCAAGCTTTAAACTGCTATACAAAAGACCGACCAACTTGAAGTTGTCAGGGTTAATCCAGATAGAGTACAGCGCAACTAAAACATTGAACGGTATGTTTAATTAGCAAACCTGAGGGTATGTTAAATGAATATCTTCTAGGAACTTTCGTGCTTCTTCTCCCTCCACAACACTTTCATTAATGACAGCAGAAGCAATGTCAATGTCACCTACAGAAGTATATCTAGAGGAAATTAATATAAATGATCTTAAATATAATTAAAATATATGCTATGTTATCACCACATTGATATAAGTAAGTAAAAATAAATAACTAGAATATAGTGCGCCAGGTGAGAACGTAAAATTGGACATATACCACAGTTGTTTTTATAAAAAACACAATATAGCAACATGAAATATGAAGCATTGAACAACTAATATGTGGAGACTGAAAATACAAATATAGCATCATATCCAGTACATTTGGATACACCCTCGTTGTCTAAAGAGTACTCGAACTAGACTATTTTATTTCTTAAATCTGAAAGCCTCTGATATGGCATGGGCATGGACAATATGGCTTGGATATTCTGGCCAATTTTCCATAGGATGATAGAAACACAAACTATTTTGATTATTTCAATTCCTAAGAATGGACATCAGTGATAAACATTGAGGAAATGAAGCATGTTACAGCCCTGCAAGTATTTGACACAATTAACACAGGAGAATAGGGAAGAAGGAGAAAACTCCTCTGCACAATGCACACCCTCTAGAATCAAACAATTAAAAATGATACAACAAAAAAAAGGTTATTTGTTCTTAAATTCATTATTGTAACTCATTTAAATTTGTTCTTATATATTATAACAATTTAATGTATCCTGGTGTCAGGATTCTAGTTGTGCATATGTTAAATGAAAATATTGAATAATTTTTCAAAATGATAGTTTGTGTTGGCTGACAATTATACCAAAAAACTAAGTTAATGGAGCTAATAGAAATAGAAAACAAAATGGGAAAGATGGAAAAAGGCAAAAAATTGAAAATAGTATTGGGATGATAAATAGACAAAGGCAGATTATTACCTATGAAGTCATGTAATTGTTGACGAGCAATTCTGTGGGCATGAAGAAATGCAGCACAAATATAACATGCTGACCCCAACCTGTCCACAGTGAAGTATGTAACTAACTTCGATGGCAACATATTTGACTGGAGGAACTTGTAGTAATTTGGGAAGTGCACGTTAGGTTTTAAACGTTTCCAGTCACATAGAGGCTCAGATGAAGCCAAATCTATTGATTCTTCCGCTGATAGCATTAGGATATTAGCTATTGTTTGTGTAATTCTCCTTTCATCAAGCATCTCCCAATAAACAGCTTGCACACCTAATATGAGGAATGAGTTCACAAATTCTTAGTATTATTAGCAAATGAAAACTTTATCAAAGGACTAAGCCAACACAAGATTACCATCACATGTTTAATTGTCTATGCGTGTGCATGCCTATTAAAAAAACTAACATGAGCTAACAGAAGCAACTTTGTAAAACACTTGCACACATGCGCGCGCTATTACCATGAAAACAACAGGGGCATCTTATTAACTTAGGCCTTTAGATGAATGCACGTTTTGCCATCATAAGTTCATAACAATACCATCCATCAAGATTTAATTTGATCATATATAACAAGAACTATTGGAAACCCTAAGTGCCTTTGTAGCAGCCATCTTAGAATGCCTTAATTGCACACTCCACCACCTTCATCATGTTGGGGGTAAGGGGGTGTGTTGAGATCTCACATGGCAATAGATAGGGACAAAGTAGTATTAATAACTTAAGCAATCATCAGCCCTCGAGCTGGCTTTGGGATTAAAGTTGGGCCAAGATTTAATTCTAAGATATATCAAAGTATATTCTAAATCTGCTATTGAGACGCTAACATTTGGTCACGCTTAAGATGTCTAGTCCTGGACATGAGGGTGTATTGGAAACAGATCGACTGTCTATATTGCAGCCTCCAACATCTTTATTGTCTGGGGTGTCAAGGGGGTGACGATATCACTCATCGGCTAAACGAATGGACAAAGTAATCTTTATAAGGTTTTGGCAATCCTCACCCCTTAAGCCATATTTTGGGTTTGAGTTAGGCTTTGGCCTATTCTAAGATTAGTAATCAAAGTATTTTCCTTCCAGGAGGGATTGGGTACAAATTTAACTCATGCATGTTAATAAGAGAATGATTTGGATCGATTTTATGTGGAAAAAATTAGGAAAAGGCATCAAGCCAAATTTCATGACAATGCCGAGATTGGTTGCTAGACATTTAAAATCAACCCAAAGCTCTTTTTTAACAGTACAAAAATGTGGAAGAATCGGGGGAAATCAGATTTGATTCTCTTCATTTTTATTCTGACATTATTAGTGTATTACTATTGTGAATTATTTTCCCATATAAACAGTCTAAGAGTGTAGTAATAAGACATTAGAGTTTTTCCTTACGAAAAAAAAGGACATTAGAGTTTTACTCCATTACTTTCTTCATAAATCTTCCAAGAAGAGCAAGCACTAACCCTTCATTACAACTGTAAATGCTATGCTACAAAACATAACATAGAAACTAGAAATTGCATTACTATATCCTTAAATTGAAAAACTTTAGAATGAAATTCTTATATAACCATGTGGACAACTAGTTATATAAAAAGATTCAATCAAATTGGAAAACATTCAATTCAATAAAACATAGTCCCACAGAATATATTTGTTCTTAAAGAAAGTGATAAAGCATCTCATATTATCTGTCTTCTTTCTATATCTACCTTTAAATTAAACGATTACAAGGGTTTAGAATATTTGAAGCAGTTAATCAAACAGAAACACTGGGTATAGAGTGGTGAGGTTCCTGCTGTTGTTAAAGTAAAAAGAACCGATGCAAATAATGTAAAACTATAAATGTAAGCTTATATTAAAAAAAAAAAAACTATAAAAGTAAAATCTCTTGGAATCGAAACAAATGTAAATGTTTGCATACCATTCAGAAGGCGTACCCGCATGTCTTTCAAATTCATAGGATCTAAGTCACCACCACTTGTTTGCATACCATCCAGAAGGCGTACTCGTATGTCTTTCGAATTCATAGGATCTAAGTCACCACCACTTGTTTGCATACCATCCAGAAGGCGTACTCGTATGTCTTTCGAATTCATAGGATCTAAGTCACCATCACTTTCAGATGCACCATGAGGATGAACATGTTCACCTTCAAAGTCATTTAAGCAGGAAATATATCTCTTCACTGTGGGCCAGTCAGCAGGCCCGAGTTCCTCATCATCTCCAAGTTCACTAAAAGCCTCCAATGCTTTATTAGCCATTTCATACTTTGTAAAATCAAGGATACGTCTCTGTTATTACATGAGCAAAATATGAGGACCAAAACCAACTAGAACTTGATTACAAGGTAATATGCAGATATGTTTGGTTGAATGCAATTTACAAACATTTATTTAACATGGAAGCTTTCCTTTGTGTCTCATAATCCATAATTCCATATTAATTGCTAATAAGTTTATGTAACTACACAATGGTGATATGTTTATATAGCTAATATTATAAAGTCGTATACAAAATAGATGCTGTAAAACCGATTGCTAATACCATTTCAGAAGAAGAAAAAATCATTGAGAATAGGAAGAAAGGCATTCAGGAAGAAAGGCATTCATTCCTTTTTACCTACATTAATAATTAATACCAAGGAAAAAGACAAGCATGGAATATTTCTATATGGAGTGTAGACTGATAGGTATCTGCCAAATCTAATTTTTTTAATAGTTTATTGTTCATAATAAATTCATACAAATACCAACTGCTTATATAGTCTATCAATAAGCTCACTTGCTGCACATTTCTTCTCCAATACTCACTGTCTCTGAGACTCTGTTGTTAAATCTATTACTTTGGCTTTCTAGACTAATGACCAAGAAAAGCCAAAATGAAGGAATAAGGTGGTAGTTACAAGTTGCAACCATGGTCAGCATGCTCAGAGCATTTATTTCACCAACAACTTGTGGTCTCCATCCAGTGGTTATCTCCTTCCTTTTGGATTAGCAACTCCTCACACTAGAATCTAAGAGTTATGGTTTTGTGGGGTTGTGTTAGGCCCAACCACTAATAAACACATTGGTAGGCCATCTCTTATCTGAAGTGGGACTCTTTAACACACACCCTCACGTTAAGTACTAGACATCTGGAGCGTGGATATAAATGGTGGGTGGCCCGATAATAGAAACTTGATAGCAGGTTGCCCAATGGATCTTGGAGGAGGCTCGGAAACCATGTTAGAAATCGTAGTTGGCAGGTCATCAATATGTCTCATCAATAAGCAGACTACCATTTGAAGTATTTTGAATTCTACTCTAAATTTTTAGAACTGAGATTCTGGTACCATGACAAGTGAGAATGAGAAAACACAGATAGATTGATAGACCATATTAGCATCTGCAATACACACTATGGTATGGAACATGTACTAAATTTAAGAGCAATTATAGGATGCTAAAGCATACACATGCCAAAATTTCTTGAGTTCAATTCCCCTCGGTGGAATTTCATAAGCATCCCCAAACATTTAGCACATCCAAAAACTCGTTAATGTTTGATAAAAGAAGAATGTTTGCAATTATTATTTCCAGTCTGTATCTCACTCTTTTAATTAACAAAAGTTCCACCATTAAAAACCCCATTTGGAGGACATCGTATTTTTGTTGCAAAGAAACCTGACAGCGTTAATTCATTTTATCCCCTTTGTCTCACTAATTTCTTTTTGTTTCTCTTTTCTGTCTATATTTTATATTTTTATTGAAACACAGTAGCATATAGAAATTCGTTACCATTTACAGCAGTGAATTATATATGAAAACTTCAAGTTATTTTCATAGATAAGAGGAAGAACGACCGAGAGAATTCAGATAAAATAAAAAATGAATACAAAAGAGCAACACTAATAATATGGGATATCAAACAATTCCATCTCTCATTACATGAAGATATTTTTAAAATGGAAGTTTAAGAGAACCCTGACCTTAGCTGATGATAACTTATTCATGCCAAGGAAGTCTAATATGAACTGTGTGGTTGAACCATTCACTGTAAGTGTTAAAAACACAATTCCACCGGTGAAGAAAACAAACTACACAATCAAAACACGTCAGTCAGATATATAGACAATTTTAAAATCGAGAAATTTGGGGTTGTAGTGATCTTACAAAATCATAGAGCAGAGTTACGAATTAGAAATTTACAAGGGTTTGAGCCATTGAACAGTACTAGCAACACACTCCCACTAAATCACGTGGGTTCCATTTTCTATATAGTGGGGCTCATTCCACAATCATGAAGTTTTTTGAAGAAAAATGTTAGTGAGTTGCTAGTCTTTCTGCAAGGGTTTTATTAATATGAATTGCATACCATTGTTCCCGTCTCTGGAGTCAATTCAATTGATCTGCCACTCGAACACTAAACAAAACAAAAACATTAACAATTAAAAGATTAAACTACAAAAATATGAACATGGATATCACTGATGACCTCATGCAAGTACATTTTTTCCCTGCTCCATAAATACATTGTAGAGGAAAACAAGTGCTGTGAAACTTTTTCTGCTGTATAAATAGATATACATAAAAATAATAGATATATGCAGTAATATATGCTATGTCCTTTAGTTAGCTAATTATGATGATTCTTAAATACAGAATTTCATGTTGAAAATGTGTCTCTCTCTACACAATTATTTCTCCTAAACCCTTTTCATGTTCTTCGACCATGCAAATCAACATGATTCTGAATCCCTCTTAAAACAAAACCGGCTTGTGAGGTAAGGATTGCCCCCCCCTTATAAACACTTATTCAGGCCATCTCTCAACCAGTATGGGACTCTTCAACAGGTAGAAAACTCTATATTTATATTCTCCCTTTTTGAGGAAAACTCAATTACATCCCTATATAACTGGTAAATAATGAGGTGTTATGTCCACGAAGAGGTATATCCATTAGTCAATAAACACTTGCCTTAACCGATAGTGAAAGTGACAACGCAACTGCTCCTCGCAACCCTGACCAGACGAGAATAATAGCTTCTTTCCAATTCAAACCATATCCAAAATAATTTAGAAAGGGAAATAGTGCTCCAACTACAATGCATCGAGACACTTGAACATATGCATAGAGAAGAAAGAGGTAGACCCATGACTTTCCTACAGCAGAACAAACAGTTTGTAGTTACTCCTTCAGACTTAACAAAACATACGTATTTTAACAATAAAACATGCAAGCAACACTGGCAAGAGCTTCTATAAAACATAAGATTATCCAAGTATCTAAATTAAGCTGTCTTGTTGAGAGCAATATGATAATCATTGCAATTTTATCTTGACTTTCTTTGGCCCTATCATTGTATAAGGTGGTATGCATCAAAGAAAACCACAAACTGAAAATACGATTTATCATAGCTCAATTTCAATAGTGAAATTAAAATCCTTAAAACAAGATATGATTTGTGGATGCTAGCAAGAGCAACACAACCAAGCGATGTAGTAGGATTATATGCAATTTAGAGTTAAATGTGACAATTTAAAGAAATTATATCTCTTTCAATGTGTATTAACCTGTCAATTCCCCTATTCTAGTCAGAGATGATACAAAATTATGGAATACAGCTTCCTTAAGATTCATCTGCACAATCATGCAGCAGTGCTATAAGCTCCTATTTGTTACTCTCCCAGTCCCAAAATAAGTGTCAATGTGTCAGTCATATTTGCAATGAAAAAAGTCTCAAAATAAGTGTCATTTATATTTTCAATGTTACCATTAATTATTTAGTACTCTCTCTAGTTAATAATACGATTTGCATCACTTCCAAGTAATTATCCTCCACTTTGCATTTATGATAATGGTGAATCCACCAATGATTAATAAGGCCAATTTGGCAAAATTGCTGTTTACTTTCTTTCATTTGTAGTTTCTGCTTAATTTGTGTGAAATAAGCTATGATTTATGACACTCATAATGGGACGGAAGGAGTAATTAGCAATGGTTTCATGTATTAGCATTCAAGATTTTCATGGGATGGTTTATCCCTAATAAATGAAATATAAGAATATAATCCAAGGGCATCTTGAAGAAAGAAGATAATTTAAGAAGCGATTCAAGAGAATACTACCATGGGAAAAAACTTGTTCATCACTGAGTATTCCTTCAGCTATAACAACTCCACTGCAAAGTAAAAGATAAGAACATGTATTAATGGAAGTAATATACTAATAAGAATGTGTTACAGCAGCTTAAAACTGTGTTCAACCAGAAAAAATTATTCGTCACTCAATCCAAATGGCATTAACAGCCTGTTTCACAAGTAATATCATTATATTTCAAGACAAGATTCCAACTGAGCTCTTACCTCAAAATGAAAATTATTGTATTGGCAATATAAGCAATCATTTCCCTGGAGAAAAATAAATAGGGATCAAAATCCTTTATATTTGAAAACAGAGTAATGGAAAATGAGAGACACAATAAAAATGGTCTCTTGTCCAACTCTAAATACCATGTTGTTAAAACGAGCGAAAAGTGAATCATTTAATGAAATTCATACGTCTAAACTAAGCAGCAGAGCAAAATTTTACATACCAGAAATTATAAATACTAAGATTACAGCTACCTCAATAAGAAACTATTTATATACTTCCCAACACCCTGCCTTAGTATGAGTAAAGAAGAGTTCTTTTATTCATTTTGGTTGCCTGCAAAGAATAATGTTCTTACTTCCTTTGACTCCTCTGGTTCCACTAACCCCTCAACTATATAGGAAAACTTTTCTGCGGCTACGAATAGAAATAATATAACTTTTAGGCTTGTTTCATTTCTTTATTTCTATTTTATTTTCTACATTCTAAAAAGTAAACCTCATCTATGCTTATCACAAAGAAAACTAGAGGACAAGCAGCCAAAAACAAACAAGAAATCAAGCAGAAAGAATTAGCTCAGCAAAATATCTATCCCCAGTGCAACTTAAAACGAGCAACCCCTTAATGAATTCATTAGATGAATCCACAAGGTTCTAGAATACTTTAAGGATAAGAATATTTGGACTGAGGAAGGGAGGCCAGAGACTTCACTGTTCAGTAAAAAACCTATGATTCCTTTTCTTTGTTCCTTTTAGTGCCACAAACACAAGCAGAAGTTGAAAATTAGAAAGAATAAAATATTCCCAGAGTCAATCTGACTCGTCTAATTACCTGCACAACTAACACAAGGATGCGTAAAAGGCATACCAAAAGTGATGTAAGCTTTGTTGACGTTCACCCTTAAAAGCTGTCCTTGCAAATGCAGAATAGAACCTGTAGAAAGATTTCAATACCAAATTTTCTAAGAAGTGGCATAGATATTTTGTGCTAGGGGCCAACTTACATTCCCCATGACATCACTGCCAAAACACCAGAAACTTCCGCAATCTCTTGAGCCTATAAAAGATTTTGACCATCAATTTCTCCATGCAAAAGAATGGAAGTAATTCTAAATAGTACCACACCAAAAAATCCCATTACGATGATACGATTTTTAGCAGATATAACCGCCTATCCTACTGAAAGATGCATTAAAAAAAAACTAGGGTATTATACATATTATGTGCATTAATTATTCATAACTCATAATACAAATATAGTCTCTAAACTTACTAAAAGACGAAACCAAATTCGAAAGCAACTTACAGTGTAGTAAGCAACGTAGCTAACAGCAAGTGTTAGAGAAATCTCAATCACTGTATCATTAAAAATAAACCCAAGCCATAAAACAGATGCAATCCCGAAAGCAATACCAATTCCTACACTGGACCGATCAAAGTATCACATAAGCAAAGATAAATTGTGTCATTAGCCAACAGAGAAGAAGTGGGTGAAACCTACGCTCCAAGTGAAACTTGTGCTAGAAATTTGATTATGGCAAGCCAATTGAAGGTCTCTCCAAGAACCATCCGATAGAAAAGGGTATAAACCACAATAGCCACCCTGGACATGAACAAAGATTAAGCTTTCTAGAAGACCAAATAAAAAACATCTAAAAGAACCATCACATGCAGAAATAGTCACTCATTATAAATGATCAAGGCTTTAAGCTACTTCCTACAACCTAAATTTAATAGCAAATTTGGTAATTCATTTGAAGGGAAGACGTTGGTGAAAATAAGAGTCGAGATCTAAACAAAGTACCCATCATTCATCACGGATTCCCCTTCAATTATTGTGCTTAATTTTTTGCTGGCACCAAGTTCTTTCAACAAGGCTACAACAGCAACAGGATCAGATGCACCAAGAAGTCCCCCAAGCAAAAGTGATGTTTTCCAACTCCAGCCATACGGGAAAGTAAGCTGTATTATGACAAATGACGTATAACTTTAACCATATGACACAAATGATGAATTCTAAACACATTGGTTCTCATACCTTCAAAAGAGTTCCAAGAAAAATGGTCGAAAGCACAACACCTGGACCAGCTAGTAAGATCATTTGTGCAAAACACCTCTGCACTCAATTGAAACAAATCGAGATTAGGGAAACTTGTGATGCAATATCAGTCATTTATAAGTCAACAGGTGATGACTTACATTATAAAAGAAACATCAAGTTTGCAACCTTCTCAGCAGGGTTTGATCATAGCTACTTCTAATCATGTTGATCTAGTTTCCTCATCTTCCATTTGGGATCACAAATAACTCGGAGATAGAGCTATTAGCTCCATACTAACATTTAGTGCAGTAAATATTTCTAAGTCCTTGCTATTTACCTTATAATTCTTAGTATTTAGGTTAATTTTCAAGATGGTCTCCTTTAGTTTATGTTAATAAAACTGGCGAGATTTGCTGGGCATCTGAATTATTTTGTGTGAGTTTTCTATTATTGAGGATTTTCAATTGTGATCGTTTGGTGTGTTTGGAAGGTGCAATGCCGGGGAGGAAATCAAGTGTTAGTCATATAAATGTTTGCTGTCAAACCTGTTTCTGTGGTAAAATAAGCATAGTTTTTCCTTAAGTACAGTTAGCATAATTCCAGTGGCTGAGGTGAGCTAAGAGATAAATCTACAATTTACAGTTTACATGTTGATCACTTTCTATGGCTTTCTCTTTTTGCTACACCTTTTTCCCCCTGTCCTTTTACAAAGGAACAAGTTGAGGTTTCATGTAATTTAGATCACACACAATGGTTTCCAAGTTACACCAGAAAACGCACCAAAGCATACAAAAATCCCCTTTACATGTAGGCAAGAGTCTGTATAATATGCATAGAAAATTGGATGTACAATGCGTGCAAACAAACACGAAAAAATAACTAGCATAACAGACTGCAACCATCACTTTTTAACTAAAATAGAAATGAGTTAATATTCATAGAAAAATCCAAGAAATGTAACCTTAATTTGGTGAACTTCCATTGAGAATGCGCTCTCAAAAAGGAGAACAGGAAGAAAAACAGCTAAGAGGAGCTCTGGATCAATCTCTGACCCTGCATATTAAAAATAATAATCACTTGAATCAGTTTTAAATAAGTGAAGATGAAAGTTCCTTAAGTTGATATATTTTCTAAAAGCCTAGTCTATTAAATTACATAAATGTCAAAATAAGTAGAATGGAATGAGAACTTACAAAGACGAATCCCATTTCCAAGCATTCCCAGGCGATGATGAGTACCATATTCTGTTTAAAAATCCAGCATTAATCATCAAGTTATTCAGTAAAAATGAAAAAGTAAATACATGCAATATTTCTATAAATATAAAACAGTGGAGGATTCACAATGATGACAGTAAAAAAGATACGAAAATGGCGCAATTAAGGCAATTTCCCAACGGTTTAAAATTGTGAAGGGAAGGATTCTCTAAATATGACAATTATGATAGGCATGTCAATTGCGGCATAATATGATAAAATTAGTGTTTCAAATAAAAATAGACAAGAAATGTCTGATTAATTATTTGTAATTAGAACAGTATAATTGTACTTTCTGCCTAACAATCAATCAAGTGAAGAAGAAGAACCTAAGGAACCAAGAGCAATGCCAATGATGAGCAAAGCAACAGTGTAAGGAACTCGAGTGCCATGCAAAAGGTGTCTGCAAGCAACACCGACAATAAGACTGAGACTAAAGAAGATAACTGCATCTATTGGACTTGATTTATTCTCTGAAAGCGCTTGTTGTTGTTGTTGCTCCATCATTATGAGCCGCCGTCACGTTCGTTTACTCTCAAATGTTACATTACGGCTCTGAATGTTTGACACTTGAATTCAGGGTTTAAGCAATTCAAAAACGCCATCAACATTTCTTTATCGCCCCCAAAATCTCTGAAAATTATAAGGGATTCGTTTTTTTTTTTTTTTGAACAAATAACGTATTCGTATTATAACGTTAGCATTAATATCAAAGGGTTAAATAATAGATATTTCATATTTATGATTTTTAAATTTAACAAACTTTTTTTTTTGTCAGCAATCTATAAATTGCAACTGTTTCATAACTTCTGTCAGGCAATCATAACTCACATGTGCAAGTCTTAAAAACAAACTAACAAGACTATACACTATACATATGCTTAAGCTTAATAACTTCTAGACTATATTCCGAGTCCGAGATATTGAATATTGGGTGAGCTTTTGAGCAAGCAAAGAACAGCCGAAATCTCTTTTCGGTCATTGATGTTTATGCTTAACGCAAAACGATATTAGATTGATAAAAGGTGTAGGAAGCTTTGCTGGCATAACACCTACAGCCAAACACTGAAGCAAAACAGAAGAACGTCTCTAAATCAGAATAGAATATTCTTAATACTTAGAGTTGCATAGACATGATTGTGCTTCATATTAAATTTGTAGGGAGACATGATTTAGACATTCAGAAGCAAAACAATCAAATTCTACATTCAGAAGCTTGAGCATTACACCTTCACAAAATAATCACCAATTACTAGGAAGTAAGACATGATTGTGGTATCTCATCTTCCAAGTTCCACCTAATATTCTATAATATAGTATTATGTGGTAACCACAAAAAACAACTTTTTTTGCAGAAGACAAATATTGTTGGAACTATGACATTTTCTTCCATTACCCCTTATCAAAAGCAATGGTAGTATGAAGACACACTCCACCGATGCATTGGCCTAAAGGAAAACCACAATTTTTTTTTTACCTTTTTAAATAAAATAAAAAATTCAAAAAGAAAGAAACAATGGGGTATCTTATCTTCCATCAAATGTTCTTGTATTTTTTTTTTTAGATAGACGAAATGACAAAACCATTGTAAACTCACACACATAAGTGGAGGTACCAGGGTTCGAACCCTGGTCATGGTATCCGACCTAACAATTTCGACATTTTGCCAGTTGAGCTAAGACTTATCTCTTATTTATTAAAGTTAACCTGGAAGGTAATGTTTGCCCTAATTTAAACCTAACCTTAATGGTTAATTTTACTCTAATACCCCTGTTTAATTATTAACCCTATTTTTTCCTTCTCAACAAATCACACCTAATCTCCTATTTTTTTGAACAAAACAAATATGTCCTATTTTTTTGAACAAAACAAATCGGCTGCTTCTGCTAATAGATTTTGTTACTCGCATCCATGGAGGTTGACTGGTCTAAACTCCCATAGAATTTCTGAATCTGCTAATATCATTTGTGTAAGATAATGATATATGCAATGATTTTCAATCGGTATGAGTTTTTTTCTTTCTTCACCATGTTTTGATCTGTAGCTTTATTTTACAAATTGCAAATTTTGTTGATGGAAATGTGGACTTGGGAATATGCAGGTATGTTTGTTTATTTCACTTTCATTATGTAATTGTTTCATTCTAATCTCACTTTCATTATATAAAATTGCTTCACTTTCTCTGATGGTTCCCACTATGTCGTTGGATTTATCACCAAGAAGCTTGAAGGGTTGGTTCTATCCAGAAAGTTGCAGATTGGCTTCGTTGTTACACTTGGTCACGACTTCTTCATCTCACTTCAGAATTGCAAGCGTTTTCTCTCTCGATGCGAAAATTATTAGCTTATCTTACAATGGATTAATTAATTAATTCATTAAGTATGTAACAAACAGAGTTCCACAGTGATTTAATTGTTTCATTCTAATTTAATTTTTTTTGTATTTATATAGAAGCATTGTTATTGTGTTAACGTGAGTGTTCAATTGAAAATAAAAATCAAATGGATTTTTAGCTGCTCCTCCTCTTCTCCATGACTAAAGTTAACCACACATCTTTCTTTCCATTCAATTCCTCTATTGTACAAAATAGCTTGCAATAGCTTTTTAGGCTTCTTACAAAATCAAAGTAATTGTTGTTTATATGATTGGTGTGGGGTTTGGTTTGTTGATTTTGAAATTTTCAAATTGGGGGTTGGAATAAGAGTAGGAGCATTTGTTTAGTTTGATTTTTGGTTATTTGTAATCCGATGACTTTTTGAATTGCATTGCTATCTAATTTATTATCATCTCTTTTCTTTTTTTTTGTTATAGTCTAGAAGGACGTTTATGTGGTGGTGGTTGTTGCAAGAAGGCCCTCGCAATGATGATTTATACGGTGGTGGTTGATTAAATTGATGTGACTGTGTCTACCCTCTCTATATTGTGTGTTGATCGAGATTGCTGAAGAAAAAAAAGGCTTGTTGCAGCTTTAGAAACGCAAATTGCGGAATAATCTATTAACATTACTCAATGCAGAATAATTGCTGATAATTATGTGCTTTTTATTTGATTAATTTACACATTGTAGGGGGAATAGAATTCATTGCACATTATAGGATGACTATGCCGTGAAAATGCAAAAGTTTTTGGATAATCATGATTCATCACTTCCTGTGATTGCTTTGTAAAACTTTAGGTAAAGTTCCTAAATCTTAGTCTTAAAACTTTTATGTCAACTATATTGTTTTTATATAAAATTCATCATATATTGATTTCAACCTATGAATTATCATGAACTCGATTCAAGATGTGACTATTTTTAGTAGTGAAATTGAGATTCACGTTTCTATTACTTTGTCTGTTATTTCTTATATTTCTTTCTTTATTTCCTCTATATTTCATGCTTATGATTATGTATCAATATAATTTTGTTGAATAATGTATTAGCCTTTGTTACCATCACTCCAAAATATATGCTTTGCAATGTTTTTTTTTATTCATATTCAATGTTTGTGCTTAACTATTTGGAGCTGGTTTAAGGTAATTTTCTGAATAATTCGGAGCAAGTTCCTGGTGGTTTTCTGCATAATTCAGAGCTGGTTTTCAGTTT
>Ga0228710_1002231_pt1 | contig 30331 bp, 25 predicted proteins | sample MedpolnodulmetaG_FD_177995 | JGI IMG/M metagenome (GOLD analysis project Ga0228710, IMG submission 177995) | Root nodule microbial communities from Medicago polymorpha collected in Santa Monica, California, United States - pink nodules | ecosystem: Host-associated > Plants > Roots > Nodule...
GAATGACATTTTCTAAAATATAAAAATCAACAAATAGCTCTTTATTTCATAAAATTAATAGTTAATTTAAAGATTTTTGTAGTAGGAGTACCGGTACACCATAATTTGCGGGTGTACCGTAGAAGTTCGGCAAATTCTATGGCACACCAAATTTTTTGAGTGTATTGATACACCAAATCACTAAATTAATAGTTAAGTTCCCGTATGTTTATTCATTTCTATTGTATGGAGTATATGGGGCACTGATCTGATTCCTTCTTGGTTCTGTTCTGATGACAATCAATCAACCAACCATTTATTGTGGTATAAGTATAACTTAAGATTAAGATACTTAGTTTGGAAGATGGTAGTATGTATATTGTATGGCAAATGAAACATAACATGTGTGTTTGTTGGGGAGGGAGGGAGGCAGTGATCTAATAGCAATATTAGTCAATTAATTAATTAATAACCTCAAGAAATAAATTTAGTTAAGAATCACAGCCAATTGAAACATTTGGATTTGATCGATCAAAATTTAGTGATTTTACCAATTTAGTTAGCAAATGTGAAAAGTTAAAATAAAATAGTTTGATTTATTTATATAAAAAGAAATTCATGGGTGGTGCATTGCCATTAGTCTCTAATGATTTTATTTTCTATTTTCGAACCTTATTAGAAGGAACAAATAGAAGTTTAAAGAAGAGACGGATTACTTTGGCTGCTATACTTGTTCATTTATTTAATCCACACGGGATTTTTGTATAGCCATTTGCAAACATAGTAGACCATTGACAGGTACACAAGGGGTTTGGAGGGGGAATACGTGCTCATAGAGTTCGTGGCCTGATGCACAAAAAATATACCTTCGAAAATATCATTATCTTTGTTCCCGTGAGCATATCTCAGTTGGCAGGGACATGCATTATTATTATATGTAGGGGCTGGAGTTTGAACTCTGGACATTTCACTTATTCACCTGAAAAAATGTGAATTCTAGCCATTAGACTACTTGACAAAATAAAAACCAATTTGCTCCATAAATTATAATCGTCTCTCCAATTTGATCTTTAAACTATAAATATATAAGTGGTCTATTTTCAATTGATCAAGTTATTCCCTAAACTATTACCGTCTCTCCTATTTTTAAGGAAATTGAGTGACTTACTTGATGAGCTAAATATAGTTTATGACTGTTTTTTAACAAAGTTTGAAACTTCATATTATATTTTTATAGTTTATGTACCAAATTGATAAGAGAATGACAATTTAAAGACAAAATTAATAGTTCATTCTATACTAGTTGAATTAAAAATTGTCAAAGAGTAGAAGTTAAGTACAATTCATTTAAGTTGGGAGGGACATTGCAGTTTGTAGTGATATGAGTTCAAACCTCAACTTTTCTACTTAACTATTTTAAGAGATGAATTTCTAACTACTAAACTACTTGACAAAAAAAAGAACTTAAGTACATTTCTTCATTGCCACTCATATATAGGCGTGCAACAAAACCCATACCCGTAGGTACCCTCCTGAACCAAACCAAATTTGACGGGTTTTCCCCGCTTAGACTGAGTTTGTGTATGGATTTGGGTTTTCCCCGATTTCTAAACACGGGTACGGGACGAGGATATAGGTACCCACCCCTTACCCATACCCAAACACAAACCCATTCCGAATGTAGAAAATCAATTTATTACACATTTTGTATAAGTAGAAACCAAAACCTTAAATCAATTCACTCACACCGGCAAAGTCTCAGTTTTTCAGATGACATTCCTTTATCATAGTTCTCTCTTTTCTCCCTTTATATCTCACACTCTCGGCCTCTATCTTCTCCATCAACATGGTCATCGATCACCATTGTCTTTTTACTGGATAATGCATTACAACATTGTGATCGGGGCTGAAAAATACTTTTATTTTTAATTAAACAAAAATTATCCACTGCAGGGATGGGGCGGGGATACCCGAACCCATCAGGTACTGAGATGAGATTCAATTTCTCATCCCTGCACGGGTAGGGTAATGAGTAAGTATATGAGAGTAGGGTATATGGACGGAGAATGTAAAACTCGTCCCAACTCCGCCCCTTTGCAATGCCTACTCATATAAGACTTATACAACTCGAGAGATGAATCTTTGTAGTTGCATGTCGAAAATAACATATTCATATAAAAAAAGATACATTTCTTTGTGTGCATTTGACATTATTTGTCATTTAATAAAATACATTTTAAAAAATATATATTTTTGTGGGCTTATAACAAACTTTTAAAAAATTTGAAACTTGACAAAATTAGTTGTGAATATTTTTAGTGAAAAACAACACTAAAAGCACAAAAGAAAATACATAATTGTTCTTAATTAAACTTTATTTATATCTCGATACTCCGATTAACATGAACATTTCTCTAAGAAATGGTGGGTTAACTCAAAAAGAAAAAAAAAGAAAAAAATTACGATGATTGTGGTCACAAAACAAAACCTTAGATATAATAGCTACGACATGAAAACAAAACTTTACAACATGAATAATGGTGCATGACCTGAATTGCGATACCTGCCTGCCGCCATGAAAGTATTGCAAATTGTAAGGCGGAAATGCATGCATGTACCAGCCACCAATCCATGAAGCTTTCAGTGCAAACATAATACGTCAGGGGATTGGAACTTGGATCTTCAAACATGGAGTCAAACTTTTCCACCCTTTTCTTAAAAAATAAAAACACTACGTCAGGAGTATTTAATTTTTTACTATCAGTTATTGCGTGTTCAAACACGGAGTAACATTTATGAACTACTAACAGACATGGACTATTTTTATTTTTTTTGAAAAAATGAACTAACAAACATTTAAATAATCGACTTATTTAACACACATATGTATATTAAGAAAAATGTGATCTACAATGACTTATTAGACATTGGTGTGGAATACAATGACTTGTAAGGGATCTACATACTAATTATATGAGAGAATTTAAAAAAATAATGAAAAATAACATTCATTTTATGACAAAAGGATGAATGATATTTCTATTATATAGATATGAAATATCATTTTTTTTGAACAAGTCAAAATGGAATATATTACTGAACGCAAAAACCATTCACCCCACAAAAGGCGTGCTAGGAATGAATCCCCCAAAAGTTTGTACAATGTTACCGGTGCCTATAACACAGAAGCACCAACAAAAAACTGACAACAAAAGATGAAATTAAGTGACAGACAACACCCATGCAAAGTAAAGGATGCCGCCACCAATCATGAAAGCTATAAGAAAAATTACATATACGTGCTTTCAGCCAAGAAAAATATTGCATCTTTACTTTGTCAATAAGAACAGTAGCTAAAGTCAAATTGTTGAACACTCAGTTTTTCCTTTCTTTCCAACTGACCTAGACACAAGCGATCCATATCACTTTGAAAAAAGAATGTGTAGATCGCGGAAAGCCCGCAATTTAACCAAAGTGAACAAAATTCTCACCAAGCGTTCGTGCTGTTACCGAAAAAATGCCTAACCATTCTTTAGGTTCATTGCAAGATTCCTGTGAAAAAAATGTTATGCTACATTATACGGCCTCTACTTAATTGGATAATTAACCTCTTTTTGAGTCGTTAGTTAACCTTCTATGGTGCTGGGAAATCTAGAGTTTCAATTCGTGGCCTGGGACACTTGAATAAATATCGCTATAGAAATTAAAAGATCCTATATAAAATAACTAAAAGCGAAAATCTGTTTATTCAAGTTGTGTAGTTAATATGAAAATGATGTATTTCATTAAAAATATTTTTTTTAAAGTAGTGTAGTTAATATATTAATAACTGAAAAATGATGTATTTTTAGGAAATACTATATATTTCTTTGTGAGATCTTACGTGGAGGAGACATTTTTTTTGGTGTTGGAGCGTGTGATCTTTGGAGAGCTGTTTGAGGCTCTAGAGAGTCCAATCTTCCCTGAAGATGTAGACTTCATAGATTTAGAGTAATGATTCTTCTAGTACTTATTCGCAACTTATAGTTTCCTTTTTAAGAGAGCCAATGAAGTGAATGTGTGGTCAGGAGAAATGATCCGATTTCTTTTTAAGTGTGTGAGAGTCTTGGTCTCCTCTCAAGATGAAGATTTTCCCGTGGCAGTTGCTTCATGATAGGATTTCAACTCGGCATAATCTATATTCAAGGAGGATTATTGTTGACATTGGGCGTATTTCCTGCGTTTTATGTGATGAGCATGTAGAGTCATCTGGTCATCCTTTTCTTAGATGTCCTTTTTTAGGTCAGTTGTGGTATCATGTGTTTTAGTGGTTAGGGTGAGAGTTTGTTTTAACTTAAGATTTAGTGAATATATTTAGTATTTTGTTAGACTTAGGTGGAAAAAAAAGGAGTGGTTAGGTTTCTTATTACTGTGTGGGATCTTGTAATACTAACATCTTTTTGGGGCAGGAGTCGTCTGTGCTTCAGTTGATGGATATGGTTAAAATCACCTTTTGAAAATGGTTTTTAGGAAAACATTATGGTCACACATGTTCCTCTATGAGTGGGATCATGAACTCATTTTATTTTGTGGTGATTTATCTAGAGGTTGATTGTATTTGGGATTATGTTTCTAGTCTTCCTCCTGTTCGGTTGGGGTTGGATGTTCTTAATAGGAGGTTAGTTGGTTGCTTTGTGTTTTTTTAGTTTTCGCTCTTGTTTTCTTTGAATGGATCTTTCGTTTTGTTATCTCTTGACTAGAGTACTTGTTGCGCGCGCGCACACAATACGAAGTATAGTGATTATTTTTTTACAAATTTATCCCAAGCAGTGTTATTTAGTTGCACATGCACCACTCTCTACATGATTGCCACAAAATTCGAGAATTAAAATATGAGCAAAAATTGTTGCCTTTGACTAAACGCACCTTTGGAAATCTCTCGTGATTTTTTTTCCTTGATATAGCATCACTCTTAACACAGTACCCTCGTCTATAAATATAGAATCATTTTGATTTATTTAACACTTGATAATAACCTTCAAAATTTCAACAACACTAACTATTTTATTTACTACAATAGGGAGGTAGCTCACTTAGTTGAGTTAAAATATTAAATGTATTAAGAAGTTAAAGCTCCAAGACAAGGGAAAAAAATACTAACATAATAATTAATATGTTAACATTTATGATTCGAATAATATTTTAACTGCAGTGATTATCAATAATTTGATATCACTACTATATATGCAAATTCTGTGAGCAGAGAGTGAATTTGGTGCAAAATGTGCTGAGCTAGATTGGTATTGGTATTTAAGAAGAGAGAAGGCTAGGTATGAATTTGGGTACCGATCATTTGCAACTTGCAAGTGGACCAAGGTCCAAGGGAGCTAATATGGATAGCAATTAACAAGAGACTTCTCCATGCCCCAAACTTTATATATGCTGGCTACTGAAAACTACAGTATATTTATTTATTTATTTATTATATTAGGTTGATCCTGCAAGAACTAGAATTTCCCATACATATATTGGATCTGCTGCTCTTCTTCACCGTATATGCCATATCTCCATCACCCAATTATTAATCTGCAGGCTCATATACATATATAAAGTAGATAAGATAAGAAGCAGGCTTTACAATTATTTTTTTTCAACATCTTGTCATTGGTTCATTTTTGGAACTCTTATTTCAGGAACAGTACAGTCGCAGATTCTATGCAAACTATATATAAAAAATGGTAGATATTTAGGTTTGTTAACCATTTGATCTTTGAGCGGTGTATATGAAAAATGAATGTGTATATACATATGTTGAGTCAAATAGGAAAATAAATGTTATATTTAAATAAATCTCAATTACATCGAGATATTGGGTACAATCATGAAAAAGTATGTTAAGATTGAACTTCGGTGAGATATAGATTCAATGTATGATTTTTGTTTTGTTTTGAAAGGACCATGTATGATTTTTTATTCTATATTTTTTTAGAGGTGTATTATTTGAACAACCATTTGTGTGACAACTATAAATTAACAAAGAAAAGTAGATATTGATATGGAAACCAAAACAATAGAGTGAGAAAGTAAAAACATAATATGAGTATGAAAGATAAAGTTGTCACAAAAGTTATCAAAAAATAGTTATACAAATATCATTTCTCATTTTATCATGTACGTTAAACAATATAAAAAAATATAAACAATATAGCAAACATTATTGTACAAGAGAACAATCTTAAGAATTAAACTTAAGTTTTGTAAAAAGAAAAAAATAAACTTAAGTCGTCATTTCTACTATTTAACATTATATTTGTCCCTAAGCCTATTTTTTTAATAAATTACTAGATACATATCTTATTATTTATGTTAAATATAAGTCTTAGAGTGAAGATCAATCTGTCCCTTCAAATTTTTGCAAGACGCAAAATAGTCATTAAAAGAAAATCGGAACAAGTTAGTCACCACCTTCTTTTCACTTTGTGGTAGAGCTTGCGATGAATGGATGCTTTTGGGACATCATATCTTATTATTTTTGTTAAACATAAGTTTTAGAGTGAAGATCACTCTGTGCCTTAAAAAATTTGCACGACCCAAAATAGTCATTAAAAAAAATCGGAACAAGTTAGTCACTACCTTCTTTTCACTTTGTGTGATAGAGCTTGCGATGAATGGATGCTTTTGGGACATCATTGTTGAATCCTATAACAAAATGCTTATGAATGTGGTAAAATCGAATACGAAGAAGTGCACAATTTGGAGATATATTTTATGAGCGAAATAGCTAATATCGAACCCACACCTTAGGGGGGTTTTGGAGGTTGTCAATCCACTGCAGCGCCACTGTAACGTATAATATATTATGCATAATATGATAATTATAGTAAACTTAGGGGATGCGGTGACACCTACAGGTCTCCACTAAGATCCGCCACTGTGTGTATCTTTTCTGAAAAGAACATGGATGAAACTTCTTAATGATCAAATGCAATTTAATTTGGTATGTTATCATTTATTTTTGTGTTGAGAAAAATATATCAATTATTTATATATAAATAGAGATAAATAAAAAAAAATATTTATTTTTTGTGTAAACTAAAACGTTGTAGTTTAAATTAATTTGTTTGGTATCTTTATTAAGTAAAAAAAAAACTAAAATCAAGATGAATCACTATGATTTTACAATTTTTTTTTCTTTTTTGACAGAAGTGATTTTACAAAATTATTAATAAAATTGCGGTAATTTGGTCTAAACTACTGTGATACCAAACACGCATGCAATATGATTTTTGATGCGCCGCAGTTGCTCTTCCAATTTTCCCTCAGCCTCCCACTAAAGTTTGTATGACTATGAAGAACGTCCAAGATTTATTGTTGTTGTTTGATTGGATCAACAGAATTAGGTGCTGACACAACATGTAGAAAGAAAGGAGGGGAATAGGGATGGTGACTTGAACCAAAATAAAGCTGTTTGATGGCCCATTAGGTCTCTGATAATGGAAGTTGTTCTCATCCTCTCGGACTCCTTCCTACTCCTGTCACTCCCTAATTATTTATTTTTGCTCACTTTTTCCCTTCCTAATTATATGTTGCTTCAAGCTGCAAATGGAAGCACAAATTTGCAAGCAAAGCATGACTTAGACATTTGAGTATTCATTTCAAGTACCCGTGATCACATGCCTCACACTGCTCTCTTTCAAGGCATCATCATATTATCTCACATTTTACTCACTAAAGCTTGCAACAACCATGAGACTTGGATACATATGTCTTCATTGAAAAACTTAACAAGTTTACAAGTGATTGTATTTTTAACGAACAATTCAATTATAATTCGGGATGAATTTAATATGGATCTGACATTTACCGTATTTAATAAAAATTGAATTTTATAATAATAAAAAGTGGAGAAAAGAATATTTTATTAAAGATTACTAAAAATAGCAGGGTCTACCGTTGAACCGATCGATATTACACAAACCAAAAAATGAGATGCATTAATATGGAGCTATAGAAATTTTAAGGCTTAATAGCAGTTTTCGCCCCCTAACTTTCACGAAGTTGCGATTTTGGCCCCTAAGAAAAAAAACTACAAAACCGCCCCCTAAGTTTTGCAACTGTAGCAGTTTTGGCCCCGAAAGCTAAAATAAATAAAAAAAATAACACTTGCACTTCACTTAGGGTGCCACGTCAGCATAGACCGAGTCAAAATTGACCTTGGGGGCCAAAACTGCCACAGGTGCAAAACTTAAGGGACGGTTTTGTAGTTTTTTCCATAGGGGCCAAAATCGCAACTTTGGAAAGGTTAGGGGGTTCAAACTGCTATTAAGCAAAATTTTAAAGGTGGATTCTTACCATTTTTATTAAATTTTAATAAAATAATACTCCCCTAACTACAAACATTTTTAAAAATTTGTGCCAGAACATAAATCCTTTTTTCAAACGACTACTATTTACAACCGTTAGATTATAAAGGTTTGATTTTCTTTTTTTTAAAATCATTTGGGGTAAAAGATTTTTTCCATTAATAGTATATCCAAATTAAACTTTTTTTTTTGGTTACTCAAATTAAACTCTTTTGTTCTATTAAAAGATTCCTGCATTTCTATTAAAAAAGAAGATATATAAAATTAAAGTAATATAAAGAAGATAAAAAAAAAGTAAACCAAGAATTTCTTAAAACTTTTATAATCAATTATTTAAAAGTGTAAAGTATATTGTTATCAGTACAATTTTTTTTTTCATTAAGTAGTTAGTTAGCATAAACTAAAATTAAGAGATGGGCAATCCATACATTTACATTTGAAAAATATTTGGTTGATTTTAAGATTGATGATGTGATATATTTTAAATAAGAGAGAATGATATATAAATAATTAAAATAAATTATTTTGATGAAAGAAAATTATTGATGAAAAGAAAAATAAACACAAAGTCGTCTAAGTGTAACCATTTACATCCAAAGGAGATCGAATTTAGCATTTACACATTGTAAGAGCATCTACATTTGTAGGATGTTTACCATTTAAAACTCGGTATTTAATAGATACCTCCATTGAAGAAAAAAATTGCAGATCTCTTGAGTAAACTCCACACCACTTTTTAATAAAATAATCATTATTTAAATTGCTTTTGTTGTTTTTCATTAATAAATAATTATTGGTTGAACCTTACCTTACCATTATTGGAACGGGATAGAAATCATCAAGTCAAGGCACTGTGCTGTTTAACTAGACAGACACTAGGCACTAGACATTCCCGCGCGTTTACGTCACTGCCACTCTTTTATGGCGGTGTATGTAACGCGCTACGTGTCTTAATATACTCTTTCCCAGGTAACGTAACGGGGGTATGACCAACACTACGAATCACAACCAATAACTCATTCTTCTTTCTTCTGCATATCTCCATGTCATTTGACACGTCATCAACTGATATGTCAGATTTGAAGAACTGAGAATTGACACGTGGAAGAACCCACATGGGTGAAGATGTAAGTTGGACCAACTTCCTGGGGCCCAAAAAGATTAGATACCTTCCTTTTTATTTATAACACACACACAGAGTTACGCATAATTTGACTAATCCTATGACGTAATATTGGACAACTTTGAGTTGATCCTATGATTAGTTGAACTAACTAGAATTAGGCATCATAACTTATGATGTTGATCACAAAGTATTACGGAGTCAAAGGGCGTCTCCGTTTTGCCGCGACTGAAACAGTCCCACGTGGAGGTCATATCAAATGGGTCCCATCCCAAAGCCCACAGACTCCCTTAATTATTATTTCTCAAAATTCAATCTATCTATTAAATATAATTTCTGAACTATATATATATATATAACCCACTTACCCATTTTCCATTCCAACCTTACCTACGTTTCACTCTAGGTGCCTGCATTGACCCCATTCCTTTCCTCTCAAGTATTCTTTTCTCCCTCTACTAAGCTGAATCATATATCATTCTCATTCATCCCCTCTCTCTTTCAATTGATCAACAAGAAGCTAAATAACATGTTGCACTGTTTGAATACCACTACTAATTCCGGGAATCTAGCAACTGAGAGTTGCTCCTCTGACATAACAGTGTTGGAAAGACAAAGGGAAAGAATGAAGTGGCAACAACATCAACATCAAGGTTACTTCAACGCTGCTGCTATGTTCTGTTCTTCTCTGCAACAACAAGTTGAGAATTCTGAAGCCTCTTCTTCACTTGCTGTTTTACTGCCAACTCTTGATGTTACTTCTGCTGCTATTTCAAGAACTTTCAGCTGCCCACCTCTTCTTCCAGACCCCAAACTCATTCACTCTTCAATTCATGGGAAAGAGAAAGACAATTCTTCTAAGAAAAGAAAAGCTGAAAAACCTCATCATAATCCTAAGCTTAAGGTGTGTGCAATATCATTCATCTTCAACAAATAAATAAAGTGAATTAATTGGTTTAAACAAATTATATTTAATTTTTAGGTTGCTGGTGAAATTGAGAACAAAGACAAGAGGATCAAAATAGGTGCTGAGGAGGGCGAATCCAAGATAACCGGGAATCCCAGTACCAACAACAAAGAAAACTGTGTAGCAGAAGATACTTCAAACTCAAAGGAAAGTTCAAAAGTTTCTGATGTTCAAAAGACTGATTACATTCATGTTCGAGCACGTCGTGGCCAAGCCACCGACAGCCATAGCTTAGCTGAAAGAGTAAGTAGTAATAATAGTTTGGTTTCTCAGAAAAATAAAATCAACTTTTAGTCTTGTATCTGAATTATGTATGATGCAGGTTAGAAGGGAAAAGATTAGTGAGAGAATGAAGTATTTGCAAGATTTAGTACCAGGATGCAACAAAATTACAGGAAAAGCTGGAATGCTTGATGAAATCATCAACTATGTTCAGTCTCTTCAAAAACAAGTTGAGGTAATTAAAAGAGTTAGTTTATTAGGTTCATTACATTGATTCTTAATTTGCCTATCACATTGATCTATGATCCATCCATAACAAATTTCTTTATGTTAATTTTCTTTGCAGTTCTTGTCAATGAAATTAGCTACTGTCAATCCAAGGCTTGATTTCAATATTGATGATCTATTTGAAAAAGAGGTAATAAAGAATGTGCAGATGCAAGAATTTAACTTTTCACCTAATCTTAATATGAAATCTGTAATATTAATGTGTTGATTCCTTACACAGGTGTTTCCTACTTGTGATGCAAATGCATCTTTTCAAGCAATGGGAATGTCAACAGAATTGAATAGTAACAATCCTTATCTTCAGTTCAATTCACCACAGCAATTTGTTCCATATGGTGGATTAGATGCTGGAATGAACCCTTCAGATATGGGACTTAGAAGGAGCATAAGTGCCCCTGTATCCATTCCTCAAACTTTTATTGATTCTTCTTGTTTTTCTGTAGGTCCACTCTCTCTGTTATAATTTTTGTCCCTTTACTAGTGTTTTAATTTTGTTCTATTGGTTGATTTTATTAATTTTATTTTTGTTTATGTGTGTAGCAGCAAATTCTACCTTCTACAACATGGGAAGGTGATTTCCAAAACCTATACAACTTGAATTTTGATCAAGCAAGAGCAACATCTTTTCCTTCTCAATCTCAGTTATTTACAGGTAGTTAAAAAATTTGTCTAGTCATAAAATCACTTTTTAATTAGCTTTGTATCTTTAAAGTAGAAAGTAGAGGCAAAAGTGAGTGGGTTTAATAGATGATGGAGACGTTACATCCCATTCATTTTGATCAAGCATAAAAATATCTGGTACCTTTTGTTTTTCAATAATGAAAATAAAGATTTTTTTTTTTTAAATGGATATGTTAAATCATTCAATTCAATTATGCAGCTGGTTTTCTTTTTCTGAGTTTCCACTTTCTCACTACTTTAATGCTATGTAAGAAGATAACTATGTGACATCATACAATGACATTGACACCAACACGGTAATAATTTGAGAAAATAAAAGAGATTTGGGTCAGAGCAATATATGTCGCCGATCACGTCTGTAATCCAAAATGTCATTGCTACATAGCATGACACTAATACTTTGTTCAACTTAGGCTATTAGCATGACAAAGAAAAACATGCACAAGTTGTATGGATTGAATGACAAAAACACTTATGTGCCAAATTAATTATATTTTGTGAAATAAATTGGATAAGAGGAAGCTATCAGCTTTCCCTTTTTGCAATTGTAATTTTCTTGCAACTTGGATTAATAGGTTTAGCTTTGAGGACCAGCAATAGCGTCAATCATTTTCATAAAGTGGATTACAACTTAGGGTTGTTTCTGGTTGCCATTTCACAATCTCCCATTTTAGAGACCACTTAAAATCAGAGAAAATGATAGTTTCACAAGGCTTATGGGATGTGTGAACAGCAAAGAGATAGAAAAGAAAGAGAGAAAGGGACATATACTATGCTAGGAGTGATATGATTTAGGATAGTAAAAACTGTAAAAGTGACTTGATACATAAAAGAATATAAGAATGTTCTAATACTAAATATGGAAATATTTATATTATAGACTGTAAAAATTATAAATTCTAAAAGTGTTGTTTGACATGGATGCAGGTCTTGTTGAAGCAAACAATCTAAAGATCGAGATGTAGACCAGAAAATCTGTGACCATTCATTGGATTAATCAGCTTAATTACTCCAAATGCCTCTTATCAAGATTCTTTTTTCTTGTGAAGTACATAGCCTATATATTAATTGTCTGTATACTTCTCCTTAATATAAATAAAATCATATTAATACATCTTAACTTCATTCTCCTTTCTTTTACACGTTCAAATTAGATATACATATGTTAAAATGCAAAACACAGAGAGACCGATATTTATTTACACAATCTTTGTGTAGCTTAACTAGTAAGTTATAATCGATTAACAAACATATGGTGAACATAAGTGTAGATGTTTGAGTCCTTTAATAATTTAGTTTAATGTTCGTTCCCGACCGATGCCTATAAAAAACATAAATGTATACCCTTAAATAAATCTCAATTATCTCGAAGAATTAATCTCCACAATTACGTGTAGATGATATCTTGGTTTACAAAAAAAATTATAATATGTAAGAACAAGTAGTAACAAAATAATAGAAGAATCATTTGCCAAAAAAAAGAAAAGAATAAAAAGAATGATGAATCGCAATACAATGAACACAATCTTTGTTTACGCAAACCGGCCAAGTGTGCACACATTCGTGACTACAAAGTAGCTATACTTACAATCTATATTCCAACAATTTTCACGACTGAACCGTGAGGGCAATTGCCCTCGCACCCCAGTCGCCTCCTACAACAACCAATTGGACCTAACACCGTTTCGGCCAAATGCAAGGGCAGGGGCGGAGGGAGCTTCACTACGCTAGCTTATCTCCCCTGCCCCTTGCCCATCTTTTGGGCCTAGGAGTCATACTCAAACATAATCACTTGAATATAGTGTGTTGTATGATTCAACTTATTTCATCTGTGCATTAGTCACTGAAAATATCTTGGGGGTTGCCTTCAAATTCCAAATGATTGCAGAAGTAATAATAGTCAAAGTGTCACACTAAACATAACACTTTGTATATACCAAATTAACCTTAAACCAGTGATTCAATTAAGCCTTATCCATTTAGTTGGGATAAATCAGAAAGAAAACACTGAACATGTTGGGGGGAGATAGTGGACCATAATAAAGTAGGCATTGGGGACAGAATAAGAGGGTGTTGATTGAGACAGTGATAGCTAAGCCACAGAATGATGAATACATAGCTCTAAGTATGCGGTGTAAAGGAGGGTTATGGGCAGACATTTCTTTGTCTCAATTTATTAGAATCATATTTTGTCTCTGATGTACCCAATAATATTTATGATTCAGTTCAATCAAAAATATCATTTCTACTCATGTGTCTGTGGTTAAAAGGATAGATCCTCACCACAATCTTCAACTATTAAGAATAGTAAGGACAAAGGACACTCACAAGAAAAGGAAAAGACATTAACATATTTTTTTTTTTGAGTTCTAGCATCAATTGCACATAGACTTGTGTCGAAATCTGGCCATATGTGGACCAAAATCTAAGCCCCATTCATTATTATTAGAACAACAATCTTAATTCAAAAGAAAACAAATACGAAAATCATAAACAAAGAGCAAATAATTTATTAGAACAACAATCTTAATTCAGAAGAAAGCAACTACAAAAAACATAAACAAAGAGCAAATCATGTTTGATCACCATATTCGGTCAATTGTATCTAGAAGTGTCTTTGAGTGCAAAGTGGCTCCGGTAATTTTTTTACTGATTCAAGCCTAGAGTTACATATTATAACTTTTTTTTTGAAAGATACATATTATAACTTATATTCGAATATAAATTGAGTGTATAATTGTAAATTTTTTTTGTTGAGGGAAGTATAATTGTAATCTTTTTTTTTTGTTGACAAAAAGTATAATTGTAATCTTATTAAGGTTCAATCTACAAGATTATCCAACAATTACCAAGTTGCTTCTAGTTCAATCAATCGCACTGGTTTCTTTTCAACTCAATCCATAGTTTTAGTGTTTGAATTCAACTATTACAAATAATTTTTTATTGTTTGGCTAGAGATATGATAAATACTAGTCCATTTTTTATGTATCTTCCTAAATTATTAACATACGTAATACCAATAAATATAGATTATTGTTCTTGTCTTAATATGCATGAAAGAAGCTTCTCAATTTCAAAGTTTTGTTTTATCGACGGTTAATTAGGAACTACTGTCTTTTTTTGTTGTTGGAGCTAACAAGTAACAAGCACCGCAGCCATCTTTCATTTTCAAAGCATTTATACTTGTGACATAGGTGCACCTGTCTGCTTCATAGTGAAGATTTTGTTGATTCTCTGTTCTTAAGGATAGTGAGAAATGATATTTCATATTGCTTTCAATTGGCCCATTTTTAGCTTTATTTGTGAGAATTTATTATTTTCTTTACCCTTTCATTCACATGTAGGGCTGTTGGGCAGTCCCAAAGTTTATAATATATATTATTATAATTTCCCTCAAAAAAAAAATTATTATAATTCAAAAAAAATCACCACTGATTCCTTTGCTATCAGCATGAAATCTTAGAAAATAATTTCAAAAGCAAAAATCAATGTTAGATTCCACCTTTGTGTTGTGTCTCATTCTTTTTCGAAAAATTCTAAATAGGCCCATGCTGGATCAGATTTGGAGTATGAATTTTTGATCCACATACATCTATAAAATAGGATCAGTTGACATCATTATCAATTTATACACTTATACCACTCAATTATTTTTCACGCAATATAAAATGAATATCAGTCCTTCTAGATGGAAAGTTCTTATGAAGTATTATGGAATTGACAAAATTTCATGCAAATTAAAATAAAATAAAATTGTATAACACTACTTTATTTTAATAAATAATTTATTATTCAAATTATAAATAAATGTAAATTATGAGAGAACTAGTGCCTAAAACGTAAAAATAAGTAAATAAATGCTAACTTTCCTTCGTATGGAGCCAATTTATACTTTACTACGGGTTGTATAAGACCCATTTAGAACCTCAGAGGGTCTAGAATTCTGCTATTTACCCAAATCTTTTTACTCATTCTCAACTGAAATGACCAAAATGTCCCTGCGTGACTTAATCCACGATGCGTGCTATTATAAGCCTAGACAGAACCTCATTTCCTCATTTTCAATCTCAAATTACCCAACTCCGAAATTCCTTCAACTTCAAATCAAACAACACTCTAATAACAAGAACAAGTAAGTTTTCACTTAAATTATGTTGGTATGATAGATTTTTTCACTTAAACTGGAATTTTTTAGGTTTAGCGTTTTGTTGAAATTTTGATTTTTTTTGCAAGAAATGATAGAATGTTACATGTAAATGACTTATATTGCTTAATTGTTATGATGTTTGCATGTTTATGTTAGATTTTTTACACTTAGATTAGATTTTTTTTTTAAATTTTGATTTTTTTGGCAAGAATCATACAATGTTACATGTAAATCACTTATATTGTTTAGATGTTTGCATGTTTATGTTGTAGTTATTATTTTTAGGGTTTATGTATAATTTGCACTCCAAGTGTTTAATGAAATGTTTGAATGAGTTTTTCATTGATTATTTTTAATTTCTTATTGTGTAGATTTGAAACAATGGCCGGGTGGATCGACGTTCATGCACAATTCAACGGCGGAGAACCTCAGAGGTTGAAGGTTCGGTGCCTTGGTGTAACGTTAAGAGGTTTCAAGGATGAACTGAATGAATTCAACCAATGAGTGAACCCCTGAGACACAAGGAGGGTGGAATACGTTCGGTATAAACGTACAACGCTCGACGATGGGAGAATATCATTTAGTTGGGTGGAATTAACGAACGATGAAAATGTGACGAGCATGTTTTGCGAGCACATCATGTTCCAGTGGATCGATATGCGGGTAACGTTGCTGAGATCAACTAAAGATATCATCAAAAGTTTGATTCTGCCAGAAGATCGTGATTAGGTAGGGAAATGCACCTTCCAACTACAACAATTGTCTTCCTTTGAATGGGGTAATTCAAACTTGTTAAACGGCAGTTCCCAAGCATTCACTCGACATTTCTATTGTTCCTTTCAAAAGATTAAATTCTTGTTAGGCTGGTTTAGATGAAGCTATTGAAGTGTCAAGGAATGCACCTCATTCTTTTGACACTTGAATACCATCATTTAAACCAAGCCTAACAAGAATTTAATGTTTTGAATTGAACAATAGAAATGTCGGGTGAATACTTGAGAGCTGCTGTTTAGCAAGTTTGAATTTACACCATTCAGAGGTAAGACAATTGTTGTAGTTGGAAGATGCATTTCCAAATGTAATGTAATGTAATGATATGTCATATTTAGGAACTTTATGTAATGTAATGTAATATTGTTTTTATAAGATGTGTTTCAAGAATTCTTTATAATACATGTTGTTTTGAATGGAACAATAATTTATTTATTCAGAACCTATCGTACCATTAGTCTGCATAAAAAAAACTGCACACCATCTTAGCGTGAGTTAACTCACGCTGCCCCATGCATGCAACGTGAGTTAACTTACACTATTGTTAAACCCAGCGTGAGTTAACTCACGCCAGTTTGGCCGGTGGTCACACCTCAAGAACACGTTTTTTGGACTTTGGTTAGTTGTTCAACCTTGATTTTATTGATTTTTTACACGTTTTTTTTATACAGTTTTTTGACTTCATTTAGTGCATATAAAACCTATGCAACCATTCCCCCTATAGATACCCCCTTAAACCTTTATTATTTCCTCACATTCTCTCCTTCTTCTTCTCACTCTTTCAACTTTATAGTTTTCGTTTTTTCGACTTGGGGCACAAAGAGGTCAACCCTTGGGGTAAAAGTAAATTTGCTTCTTTTTACCCCAAAAACTTTTTACCGTGGGTAAAAAACTCTTTCTTTAGGTATAAAAAGAACCAGATATAGATTTACCCCGAAGGGATGATGTCTTTTTGCCCCAAGATGACTGGTCTCTTTTCCCACCAGCGTTGATCCTCTGTTACCCCAAAGTTGGTCTATTTTTACCTCAATGAAGCAGATTTACTTTATTCCAATAAAATGTATCAAATTATGTAATTGTATCAAAGTATTAATAAAATGAGGTTTTATATGTATTATTATGTTCCTTTCTTCCTTTTGTTTATTTATATTAGCATTTATATTATGATTTTGTCATCTAAATAACGTTGTTGAGAATTTATATTACCATTTAAATAAATTCGAAAAAAAAGTTGCATATTATGAAACGTGAGTTAACTCATGCTATAGTATTTGTAAATTAACACTAGCGTGAGTTAACTCATATAGCGTGTTTTAACTCACGTTAAAAATACATTGGCATATGTTAAGTTATGTAGGGGTATTTTGGTCATTTCACTTGGGAATGAGCAAAAACTGTTGGGTAAAGAGTAGTATTCAAGGGTCTAAACTCGGGGTTTTACTACTTAATGGGCCTTACAAGAAATCAGACATTTACTATGTGAAAAATTTACCCTGCACCCCTACGTTTCTTTCACCCTTACAAGCCTTAAAAAAAATGCCGACTTTACCGTTTTTGATGGTAGTCGCTCTATATATCCATTAGATTCTTGAATCTCTTAAATAAATCAATTGGGAGATAGAACCTGATGAAATAAAAGACCGTAACTTTCGATAGGGTTTGTGCAATCGAAAGTTATAATCCGATAACCTGAGAAGATTTTGAGCAAAACTCATAAGCCCATATAGCAATTTCTGACATTTAATTGTGTTTACAAATAGGAAGATATTTTTCTATATACTAGTTTAGGTGTAGCTTTCAATAAAATTCAATCATGTAGTTTTCGTGTGCATAATTTAGTTGGTAACCACATTTCAATATATAAGGGTTAGAGTTCGAACTCAAAATTTTTCACTTATTTATTTTAAGAGATGAATTTCTAGCCACTAAACTATTTTTAAAAAAAAATCAACTATGCTTTTTTCATAAGAATCTTGTTATCCTTTTTTTGACAAACAAATTTAACTCCTCAACCACTCCAAATAAAAATGAAAATTAAGTCCTCTAAAATGGCTAATATGTAAGGCGAAAAAAAATTAAGGTTTGTTATTTATTTCAACAAACTCATAATCTATTTTGATACACATGCAATTTCACATTTAATTTTTTAATCAATGGTTGACAGTATGCATTTTAGAAGAGTCATATCCCTTAACCAACACGGATCACACCTCTTTTTACCAGGTGGAGTCTGTACTTTAGCTCTACACCCTGACATATATACAAACTTGGGCTTTTCTGTGATGAAATGATGATTATCACATTTCTGACCGGTTAAAATTGAGCTCTAAAAATAGCTAAGAAGGATATTAGAAACAAAACTTGTAAGATTTTTTCTTCCTCTATGGATCTCGCGTGTCTTCTGAAAACCTCAAAATACCCCCTTTTTTTTTTTTTTTTTTTAATTTTTAGAATGAGAACCCAAAGATTAATGAGTTCTTCAAATATTTTTTGGTGGTAGTGGGGTTTGAACCTTAGACCTTGCATATATTATGCATTGCCCCTACCAACTGAGCTAAGCTCACGAGGACGATGAGTTCTTCAAATATGCAATATCAACGATATACATTCAGATTTTAAAATCCAAGTGTAAAAAATTTATGAAATTGCATTGTGACAAAAGGGGTTCAAACCATGTAAATGGCGCATTTGGAACCCAAATGTGTATTTTTTTTTCATTTTTATAAAAAAACAGTTGGCCATGGTTCAACTGTGGCTAAATTGATTGTGACTAACTTTTCTCATTTCCAAATTAGAAAAATGACACTCCGAATTCTAGAATCCGAAATCAAGGGACATTTTGGAAAAATAGGGAGCTCACGAGAGGTGGTTTGGGATGTGTGCGCGTGGTGGTGGGGAGCACAATAAACTTTGGATACAGGTAGTTATTGTGATAGGTCCTTATACATTTAACATCCACTCGCATTGCCCCTTAAAAATAATTAAATAAATAAAAAAGGTCAATGGATCATATATGAAACGTTTCCCTATTGTGACGATATATGTTTGTGGGGTTCAAGAAATGCCAATAATACACTTTTTAACACCTTTTTAAGTTCATTGTTATAGTGTAAAAACTATTTGCAAATTCATCCAATTATATTTCACAACTTTTTAGTCCTCGTGAAATTACTTGAATCTCATTCCTTGTCGCACTATGTTGGCAACAATCAACTTACTTATTTATCAAATACCTTAATTTTTTTTTTTTTGAAGATCTAATTTTAAGACATTTATGTGGTTGTTCATATCTCAATGTGATAATAATTCAAAGTTTTAGGCTTCCATCATAATCCAACACATAAAAGAACACAGAGCAATAGGAAGAGTACATCACTAACTACAAACAAGCAACAATCCATCAGCTGTGTTGCATTGTTTACAAAACAAACTACTATGCCAGAAGGTTACATAAAAGCATTCTGTGTGCTCGTAAAAGAAAACTATGAGCCAATAACCATGGTGATAGAATTAAAATCACAAGCCAACCGAACAATGTTACATTCAAGAAATGAGTAGTTTACAGTTAATTACTTGCAAAACGAAGTAAAATGCCCATGAATTTCCAAACACGAGAGTGGGCCGAAAACAAACCACAACATATGAAGTTAGATACATTACAGTTACAAAACAATGCAGATTTATACAGAACACAACCTAAATCCATTAGACGATTGATGCATCACCAGCATCTGTCAATCAAAGAAGCGAAACTTCTTCAGTATTCTAAACTTGAGTAAAAATAAAATGATAAAAAGAATAGTAATTAGGTGAAGAATGCACACCTTTTCCAGGAACGATCACAACAGGTGCTGCTTTACAGTGATGAAAGCAATACTCACCGACGCTTCCTTGTATCACACTGAAGAAGGAAATATAAAAACATATACAGAATAATGGATAACTGCAGTGTGTAGAGAGTGACAGAGATATAGAAAGGGATTGAATTGAATGTAAGGTACACTCACTCACACACACACACACACCTTTGAAACAAGCTTCTGCCTCTGGTCCCCAGAACCACAGCTGCAGGTTTAATTCTCTCTGCTTCCTTGCAAATTACTTTTCCTGCATCACCTTGCACTATCCGAGCTACTGTTTTCACCTGTTTTCACATCATACTAATCATAAGTAGAATGGAAGAATAGATTGCCAATTTGTCAGGAAATAGAGTAGTGAGTGATAAACAATAGAGGTTAACCAAAAAATTAAATTCACAATAATTAGCGTATATCATATTCAGCTAATAAAGCACGAAAGTTATCAACAAATGCTGCAAGGGATTATTAATACATGCTAAGGACTCCAAGTCTCCCATTGAAAAAGAATAAGTTTTGTAAACAGATTATAAAGAGTGACATTCCTTGTATTACAAGTTGATTTTATAAGGATGAGTCGTCAGACTCTAAAACTTAATCAGTTCAAAAGCCATGATGGTTGATTAAACTTTTTTCCCCCTAATCAGTATCTTTGACCTCCATTAAATATTTCAAGATATGCCCTTGACTTAATTAGGCTATTGAACCTGTTATAGGACTAATTATCAACTCGGCCGCAAGCCATTGTTTTTATTCTTTTTTTCTTTTTACAGTATATGGGATTGAACTACCTCCTAAATGGAATGGGACACAAATTGTGGTTAATGATTGGAAGTTGTTCTTTTTGAACAACTCTAACTCACTCTATCCTATATTATTTGTCAAATTGAATATTCTAAAAAACTTCATAAATAAATAGAAAAACGGAGAGACACTAACCATTGCAACTTCAAAAGCCTCAACCGCTAATTTCTCCATCAGCCCCTGAGTCAAGTCATACACAGTTTGGTTCTTCACATCTGCAAAATATTATAAAACCACAAATTTCAATCACTTTATACACTATATTGAAGAAAATGAATTAAAAAAAGTAGTATGTGAGAAGTTAAGAAAGTGAAGGAGCGAACCAGAAACAGCATGAACAAGGTGGATGGTATCAGCAAGTCTGCATAGATGAATAAGAGACCAATCAAAAGCATGTTTACTGTTTGGACCATGATCTATGGCTAACACTATGTCCCTTCCTCTTCTTCTTTCTCCTGTTTCCCTCTCAAGCTCTGGCTCAGGTACTATTGGTATCAGAGATGGAAGCTTCACTTCTCTGTAGTTGTATTCTTCTACATCTTCCATGACTGTCTCCATTAATTTACAATCTTCACAACTTGGATTATGATGAACTTTGCTTTTTTGTGATTATTCTAATTAAAATTAATTAAAGGATATTATCAAGTGCTGGTACTATTATTTATTTTTTAATGAAAAGTTTTCTTTTTTGGTTGGTGGCACTGTGTCTTTCCACGATTTTGTCTCAAAATTGTCGTGTTCAAATTGAAAACTTGTTCCCCGGTCAACAATATCAACCATTGTTGATTTCTGTTATTTTATTGTTTTTTAAGGAGTAGCATTTTAACACTTATCTTTTAAGATATAATAATAATAATAATAACATACAAGATTATAAAGTATAGTCAGTCATCCTTTTAATTGACTAGTATAGCATAACAACGAGAGCATGTTCCCACAGGCCTCATCTTTGAATATTTGACCTGTAACTTAGGATTTGTGTCAACCGAATGGAATGAATAGAGTTATTATTTTTTTGTCTCTAACCTTAACCTTGATCTTTTATAGGGAATAAAAGTCTAAGTTTTGTACTGAAACGCAGTTGCAGCTATTAAATTGCAATGGCAGCTGGGAGTAACACGATGAGCAAGATTCTATTGATCGGTGGCACCGGTTACATCGGAAAGTTCATGGTGGAAGCTAGCGCCAAAGCTGGTCATCCAACCTTCCTTCTCATCCGGGAATCAACTCTTTCCAACCCTGCTAAATCATCCATCATCAACAACTTCAACGATTTGTCCGTCAATCTTCTTGTTGTACGTCAAATCCCATTCCTTCAATACTGGTCAAATTATCAGGAGGATATAATATTGAGCCAATTATATGCAGGGGGATCTATATGATCATCAAAGTTTGGTTAAAGCAATAAAACAGGTGGATGTTGTAATTTCTACTGTGGCTCGCTCACACTTGAGTGATCAAGATAAAATCATCTCTGCCATCAAAGAAGCAGGAAATGTTAAGGTACATCCAAAAACTCAAAAATATCTTCATTATTTACTATATCAGTATATTTAAAAATAGAATATTAATCTCAAATGTTTATAGAGATTCTTTCCTTCTGAATTCGGAAATGATGTGGATCGGAGTCATGCAGTTGAACCAGCAAAGACTGCATACGCCGTTAAAGCCAGAATTCGGCGCAGCATTGAGGCTGAAGGAATTCCGTACACTTACGTGTCAAGCAACTACTTTGCTGGTTACTTCCTACCCTCTTTGTCGCAGCATGGAGCTTCAGCTCCACCAAGAGATAAAGTTGTTATCCTAGGAGATGGAAACCCCAAAGGTTTAAAACTAGACACATGCAGTTTAATATTGAATTTAATTCATTAATTTTTCTTACTAATATATAGGTTTTGCTTGATGAAATAATCAACAGCTGTTTTTAACAAGGAAGAGGATATTGCTACTTATACAATCAAATCTGTTGATGATCCAAGAACCTTGAACAAAATTCTGTATATTAGACCACCAGCTAATGCCTTGTCTTTTAATGACCTGGTATATCTATGGGAGAAGAAGATTGGTAAAACTCTTGAAAGAATCTATGTTCCAGAGGAACAACTTCTGAAGCAAATTCAAGGTTAGTAAGTGACCTTTGCTGTTCATAATACTTTAATCTTTTCTTGATTCCCAGGAATCGAACTCGGTAGCACGAGGTTTCAACACACACACTACGCACACAAACCACTTTGTTAGACTCGGTGGTTAAATAATTTAATTTTGGTTGTTTCAGAGTCCTCGCCTCCATTAAATATGATGCTGTCAATTGCTCACTGTGTGTACATAAAAGGGGATCATACTAACTTTGAAATTGATCCAACATTTGGAGTAGAAGCTACAACTCTCTATCCTGATGTGAAATACACCACTGTAGATGAGTTCCTTAATCAGTTTGTCTGAGATTCAAGCCGAGATGTGATTTGTCCTCTCAGAAGAATTAATCATGTAGTAGGTTGGTAATGTCATCTCTATTTAGCAAAAGAAATAAAGTGTTGTGTTTCCATAAATGTGTCAACCTTAATTTCAATGACTCAACCATGATAAGAAGTCCTCCATTTCTTTTTTTTTTTTTAGAAATTAAGGTGATCTTTATGCCTTGATATTATGATAAAAGATCAGCAGTTTTAAAGATGGGTATTGCTTTATATTTTTATTCATGATGAACCCATGAGACTAATCTATCAAAATATTGAGATTCATCTAAAGGGATGATCTCATCAAAGGTGAAATTTTGTTTAGGAGATAAAAGTTATACTTTTCAATGGTTGATGAAAAAATTCTGTTAGTGTACAACCAAGTCACTACATGACTTGACTTCTTCCTCCATTAGCTATGAGATGGTCAGGGATATGGTGGATAGTCAATCTAGGATCACGGTAGTATGAGTTATCTTTAACATGAGTTCAAAAACAATATCCATTAAACTATTCAAACCCATCCTGCAACAGTTTAATCACAGATATTCGAAGGGCGAGTAATTTTGTCATCCCAAACCCAGATGTTCTGGAGCCATCTTAGACAAAGATTAGAAGTTAATGATGTCTACTAGTATTATAAATACAAAAAATGGTAGTATCAGTGCTATACATACAAGATTGGAAGACTACATTGGTAATTTAATAAATCAGTTTCAACCATCCAATTTATACCAACAACTAAGATCATCTCTACTGTCATTTTCAACTGTACGAAATCCAAATTCCTGAAAACTATCTTCATGTTTGTCGTGGGCAACATTCCATTGCATAATGCATACATTTTCTCTAAGTAAATGCATCGGTGCGTACCTTGTTCAACGATTGCGAATGATAGTTCCATTGTTAACTCTACATCCACTCTGCTCCAAAGCCATTTCAAAAAATCCACCTCCACCAATACTAGAATTCACACATGGAGGTGCAAATTGCAGAATTACATCTCTCACTGTTATCACACCTGTAACTTGTTCATTATCATTTATCAGAAAACTTAAACAGCTATTAGTCTGTGTCATATGCGCCATTGCTTGCTTGAGCGTGTCATTTGCCCTGTTGGTTACCGGTGAATCCATTCTCGATGTGAAGCTGTTTTTCAGGTGGAGACTTCCTGCCGTGTGATTAGCACCATGGTCTTGTTCAATGGTTGGTTCAGTGTCTGTCTTGTCGGTCTTTGTGCGAACAAATTCTTCGATAGTTAAAATCCTGTCATTGCATAGAAACAGGTATTTTTGTCATGCTAGTTACATTGACAGTATCAATTCAACATTGTTGCTTGAATTAAACCATTATTCATAGGATTTAATTCATATATACCGTCAGTGAAAAAAATGCACACTATTAATCAATCATAATCATGAGATGATTAAAAACATTGACTTTAAACATAACTACTTATAAAGTCAGATATATGATTAATTGTGATTTGATGCATGTGTAAAACTTTTGAAGCTGGAAGTGAATCAAAATTAAACTAATTGTATATCTATCTAAATATTCATAAGTTGAACGATAGAAGGCAAAGAGAGAGTAGACCTGTTTTTTAAACTTACTTTCTATTTCTAAGTAGGTCATCATTCTTTACAAGATTATAAATGTCACTGTTCCTCACATTACCAATGAGCTTCTTGGTTTGTCTATCTACAACTGCAACTACACAAGTTTGGTTCTGCCAAAGCAACTTCAAAGCATCTGCAACAGTTTGGTCTCCAAACACACAACTAAGATGTTCTTGGCCTTCGAATCTGTGGAAGGACAAAAGGGGTCAAAGCCAAAGAGCAACATACCACATTGCCAAATTCACTTGAACAAAGTACCAAATAGATACATGTACTCATGTACTTGAATTTTAAGGTTTTAAATACCGGAAATCTGATAAGTTCTTGTCTGCAATATTATTGAACCACTCTAGTTCGCTTGATTGAAGAAGTAGTTGGACTAGGGCATTCTAGCATAAAAGGAAACACAATAGTCATCCTGAATATATCAATTTTCAATATGACACAAGACACATATATGTGCTTGTGTCTGCAACTTGACGACAGTCGACAGATACCTGTGTAACAAAGCCGATGAGTGCAGCATCGAGTTGTTGTATGACAGGCAAAACTTGCAGCCTGTGCTTAGAAAGAAGTAGCAGTGCATGCAAAATCGTGTCATTCAACCGTACCGGGAAAAATGGTTCCCAGAGGAATGACTTGGCCAATTCGCCAACCTAGTAAAGAATAAGACATAACTTATGTGATGTTTTTATACTATTCTCAAGTTATAATTCTACACATGAATGATAAATCTAAAGTATAGACATAACCATTTTAATATTAAACTTAAGTGAAAAAAACAAATTCATGTGGCATGTTATAACTAATGAACAACACAAATAACACCTTTAAAACATCACCGGTAAGAGAAAAAATAAATTCATGCGTCCTAGTTCAATTCCATACACAAACACCAATAGAAGGAACAAGAATTGCACATAGAGAAAGCTACGAGAATGAAAACATGGAAAAGGAAAACCTTGGTTTGGCCAATCTGAGGAATCCGGTCCAAGATAGAGAATAAACCTTCGTTCTCTATATCCTTGATATGGTTATCAGCGGCATCTTCCCTTATCTTTTCATATTCCTTGAAAATACAACATGCTTCAATGAGAATGATGTGTCATTTGAAGATACAAGTTATAAATTTTGAGAAATTTGAGAAAAGTACTAATAAATACCTCAAGACACCAAAGAACCATGTTTGGAAAAGAAATGAAACCAATATAGCGATCAGAAAACCTTATGCTTGCAGTTTCAGTGTCCAAAACATCCACAATGACAGCACCAAATGTGTCCTTTTCGTACAACATATGAATTGCATCCCTTATAGTGTGTCCAGATTTTATTTCCAAAACTTAACATAGGAAGGAACAAAACAACGTTGGAGGGCATTGAATCACAAAACAATGTTGTTAACAAACTATTAATTGTAAAAAGTAGGAGTACCGTGTGAATTGTTTATGCCGGATATTGAACTAATGGGTATGTGATCAAGAAATTGTTGAAGGGCAGAGGCAGAATCAACATGCACGTTCTGATCATCATTATCATCTTTCTTCTTCTCAGCTACTAAACCATCATTCACTATTTTCCTAGATTGCATTTTCTTCGTTTCTTGTTCTTAAATTCAGTTTACGTTATGATCCTCTCTCTCTCAACGCCAACTTAGGCCTTTGTGATTCGTAAAAAATGCCACAAGTTCTACGTGTCAATCTCTCAGTAAATTGATATTGCTATCATGCATGGACATAGCCATTTTTACCCTTTCTATCTCCAAAGATAAAAAAGTTCTAATGTGTTTGATACTAGTGTAACGCCCCGTGTCAAACACGAGATACATTTTATTTAATATTCTTTAACAGGTTTTACATATTAACATATTTTTTAAATATCATTGTTTTTGTTTCTTTTCATCCATAATTTCAGCGTTATGTGGTATTTTATCTTTATATTTAAAATTTAAACAATAAATCATCATTTATCGAGATAAAAAATGTTAAATTTTATAAAGAGATAATTATTTTTTTGAAAGTGATAAAATATTTAACAAATATACAATTAAGCTGAAAAGATAAAAACACTATAAATAATTAATATATTCCTAAAAAAATTAACCAATTAGTAAGAATTCATATTAACTTTGGTTTATCAGTCATTCAATATATTCATTTATCAAATGGATATGATTACCTATGTTTTAATTTTCCACTTTTAATAAATTTTTTTTACTTAATTTCAATACTCTCTGATCTCAATTATAAACAAAAATACCTAAATTCAAAAATTTAGTTGTATCAATTATTATTCTTGGTTTCATAAATAATACAACATTCTTAAAAGTGTCTTCTATTAAAACTTTCTTTCATGAGAATATAAAAGTCATTAAAAATAAACTTACATGAACTAAAATATATTTTAGGATAAATAACATTTTTTTAAAATAAATTGACGACCTATGGAGGACGCACCATAGATGTATTAAAATGAAAAGTAGGATCCAAAAAAGGGAGGGGGGCAGACAAAACCCTCAAAATGTTCAAACAATCTATAACATAGAAGACCTAGTTTATTCTTAACTAAATCTTCCCTAATTTGAACATGTGTGGAAGACCACCAAATAAAATCATTGATAGATAGGCCTAAAGTATCAAACTTATCTGCACAATAATTTCCCTATCTGAACATATATGACATCATAAATTCATTGATTGCAATAGAGTAAGACAATTAAGCCATCTATTTTTTATATGCCAAGGAACAATTTGAATTACTTGATGGCTAAGGTAACCAATTTTGAATCACTTTCAATCCAAAGAGGTTGCCAATTTTTCTGGTAAGCACATTCTATTGCAAGAATTAATGACTGTCATAATCTAAGCCAACAGAGCATTACAAATTGCAAGGTCTGAAACAAAATAACCAATACTATCTCCAATGTTGTTTATGTAGATGCCTACAGAAGCTGTTAATCTTGGATTGCCTTAAGTTATGCTATCAGTGTTACACTTTAACCAACTATAGATAGGTGGTTGTCAAATAACCTCAATAATTTTGGTGTTCTTTGATTATGGGTATCCATTTTAAAAGCTTACAAAATAAAATAAAAAATCAGAGATAGTTGGACCATTTGTTAGCTTTGTAAGTTTACCAGATAAAGGAGCTTGAGTTGTGATCATAGCAATAATTGCATTTCTAATAAGTCTAAGTTTTTTTTTTGTTACAAAAGTCTTGAATTATTGAATCTGATTATTTCTTCAATACCACATAGGATAAACAACATTAAATAGAGACAAAGTAAGTTTTGTTTGATTCGAGATTAAAAAAAATAATTATTTATTTGTTTATATTTAAGATTGGAAAGAGTCCCTAAAAAAATATTGGAGATAGTATTTATTTCGGAAACAAATTATCTATGAAGAGAAAAAAAAATGAGAAAACAATTTTCTTTAATATCTTCCTTCAATTTTATTTTATTGGAGATCAACGGTAACAAAGTAAAACACTCTAAATTAATGTCCTTTTACTTTACCGTAATTCTGATTACCAAATCATTATTTTCCATTTTTCAAAAAGAACCATCCCTCCTTCTCAAAGTTCCTAATTGAAACCAACAAACCCAAACGCGGGGAATAAATAAACAGGTATAAGATATGTGCCAACTCCCTCGATTGAATGTATAATTGTTTTCCATTATAAAGACTGAACTCATCTAATATCATAATCTATATGGAATCTTTTGAAGTTAAAGTGTGACCAAAATATGGAGCATAAAAAAGACATAAGTAAAGTGTGACCAAAAAATTCTCTCTACCAAAATAATAAAACATTTTCTTTAGTTCATTTGTCTCTATAATTTCAGGGTTGAACGTGATCCAAGTTGATGAAAGTCATTAACTTCATAACATTTGAAATTTAATAATATCCGATTAATATTAAGTAATATAATTTTGTAACGAATAAAAATTAATTATATAACCTTAAAAACTAATTACTACAATTAAATTTTTAATTAGTAGGTTACTGTCATAGTGTAACGGACCAAAATTCAAAATATAATTTATTCAAGTTATTTATTATAATTTTGTAACCTACCAAATTTTTAATGTACCATATAAATGTTAATCGAAATAATAATTATATTATTATTTAATTGTAACGTACCAATTTTTTAATGTAACATATAAATTTTAATCGAAACAATAATTATATTAATAATTATTTGATTGTAACCAACTATGTATTTTATGTACAATTTAATGTCAAATAAAAAACGGTTTTTAATAATAATTATAATTATTAAGCTTGTATTAAAAATTAGGAGGAATTTTTAGAACAAATGCCAAGTAGGATTATGATGATGTGGACATCTTTAGAGGAGAGGATTTTAGAATATGATATTTTTAAAAACTCTAAATTGTTAGTACGTATAAAGATTAAAAAAAACTTATATGATTGCCTTTTACGTTCTGCTATTTATTTTTTCATCGCATACACATTTATATTATTTTTTATACACATTTACAAGTTATAGTTAAGAGTTTAATGGTTATGATGTAAAAAAACATTTACATATTATCCAGTCATATATAGATGTTTGTTTAGATGATTTAAGATGTAATTATAACAAAATAGTATTATAGTGGTTAATTATAAAAATAGTAACACTTTTTTTTGAAAAAAAAAGAAGAAAATAGTAACACTTGTTATATATAATCAGATGACTGTATAAGAAGTGCGCCGTGCATATATTCCATTTAACAAATTAAGTATGAGCTTCTAATCAGAAAGATGGTGCTATTAAGTCCATGTCTCGTGTGCAGTCTATAGATTTGAATTGTAATATGCTGGTAGGCAGTTGTTCTTTTTTTTTGCTAAAGTGCACTTTTCACCCCCTAACTTTTAAAAACTTGCAATTTTGACCCCCTAAGTACAAAAACTACAATTTTGGCTCCCTAAGATTTAACCCCTTTGCATATTTAGTCCTTTTGGTCAATTTTGACTTATTCAACGCCTACGTGGCAGGCCACGTGTGTAATTAATTAATTAAAAACATTTTAAAAACCAAAAAATCAATTTTTAAATTAAATAAA
>Ga0228710_1002233_pt1 | contig 30315 bp, 16 predicted proteins | sample MedpolnodulmetaG_FD_177995 | JGI IMG/M metagenome (GOLD analysis project Ga0228710, IMG submission 177995) | Root nodule microbial communities from Medicago polymorpha collected in Santa Monica, California, United States - pink nodules | ecosystem: Host-associated > Plants > Roots > Nodule...
CCGAGTTATTCGATTTGATCCGGTTCAGTTATGCGGTTCAACCAGTGACCCAATGGTTCGACCATTAACCCAGTGACTCAGTACCCTTACCGAGTCGATGACCGAGCCGAGTTTTAAAACTATGGTTAATAGTACTTTATTCCTGTAATATAGGTCATTTTTGAGTTTGCTCCCTTTAAAAAAACAAATTGGATTTAGTTGTTGTTAAAAAAATTTGTTTCAAAATACCCGCTAAACCATCTGACTGTACAAACTTGATGATATGATAGGGGGTAAACTGAAATTTGCTCAAATTACTAGAGGAGTAAACCAAAATTTGCTCAAATTACAGGAGGTCAATTGAAATTTTCTCAAATTACAGGGGCGAAATTTGCTATGAAGTTCCAAAACCAAAATAAAAATTACAAGAACGAGAAAAACCAAAAATAACTTAAACACTGTTAACCCTGAAAAATTTGTGTCATTGCGGCTATCTACGGTTTGGTTTGGATATATCGTGGAAAAAAAATCATCTAATTGGTGTTCATTAAGGTTGTACAAATTTATTTAACACAACTACTTCAATACGTGCAATGCAAGTGCCATATTATTATGAGTACAACCAACATTAAAAGTTTCAATTACAAGGTAAATAAAGTTTGACATAACATATATGACATTATAAAATATACCACATCCAATAAACCTAATAAAACAACATTGAGTAACTCCATCAAGGAGAAACTATGAGATGAATTACGAGTAAAGAAACGTTGTGTCCTCACAAACTAAAGGGATAGAGGGGATGGACCGTGTATCAACCCGAACATGGTTCCAAGTCCTTTAACACTCTTTTTTTCTTTTTTTGAGAATTTAACACTCTTTTATTTCCATTTTATTTCGGATTAAAGTCAAACTTGGTTCATGGCTTGCAGGACAAAAATGGGTTCACATGATTGATCGGATTTTGTACATGCCTTGTTAATTAATTGATAAAAGTTGTATCTTGTTTTGAAAAGATTATTTTAATGATTCATTATTTCATTGTTACGTTAAATTTGAGCTAAATCTTTCTTTTTGGACGAATATCTAAAAATCTTTGTTACTAACTTGTTGATTTTCAGTAAGTAAAGAAAAACGTGTTATTTTTCAAAAGTTTATATAGAAGATTCCTTAAAAAAAAAATTACGATTTTTGAAACAAAATGAATATCAACCTTAAACTTAATTAAAAAAATTATATATAGGTCAATGAAGATTACAAATGCAGAAATTGTGATTGTAGAAGCTAGCAGAAGAGTATTGAATCTACAATTAAATTAAATAAATGTATTGAACCTACAGTTAAATTAAGTAGATGTCATGCACAAAGTTTCTGCAGACACAAAGGCGTAAGGTCTAGAAAAGGGTTCCACCAAATTAAATTAAATTAAATAAATACTACTTGCTTATTATTATCATATCTTTTCTATTGTTAAAAAAGAACAAAAGATGTAAAGAAAAGCTATGTTGCACCAGACCATGTAAAGAAGATTCTCAAGAGCCTTACTGCAAAGTTTAGGCCAAAGGTCACTACCATCCGAGAGGCAAAAGATTTGTATAAGCTAAGTTTGGAAAACCTGATAAGTTCTCTCAAAAGTCATGAGATTGAACTTGAATGTGATGAACCAAACAATTTCTCTAAGTCTGTTGCCTTACCTCTAAGGAAAAGACAGTCAAATCTCTTCAAACTGCTAAATCAGAAGAGAAGGATTCAGATGATGGAACTGATAAAGATGTAGACTTTAAAGAGATGACTAACTTAACCAAGAGATTTCAATACCTGACTAAGAAAAGAACATCTTTTCTATTATTAAGCACGCGGGTCTTCTTTTCTTCTTCCTCTGTTACATCAAACCCAGGAAACTTCCAACAATCAAACCCAGCTTCTTCATGTGTATAAGGAGGAAAATCTTGTGTTGATGGTTTGGCAAACCTAGACCTCACTTTACCTCCAAACTTGTTTGCTTGGTATGTTTCCATCCCTGATGAAATCAGGGGAGAGTACATCAGGAATAGGTTGGGTTTACCTAATTATACGTTTGTAAATTTCTAAAAAAGATTTTGGCTTAGTCCCCCTTTTCTTTCTTGTACTCCTTATCTTTTTATTTTCAATAAATCTTGGATGATGCTCTCGGCATCATCTTTTTTTGCCTAAAAAAAAATATCTGATAGACTTTTAGCAAGTGTACTAAAAACGCATTGAAGTAATAAAATGTATAAGTTCGTATCCACATGGACTGTTTCAATTTCTACTCGACAAAAGCGTTAAAATTAAGGATGTGTTAAAATGGGGGTTGCCCTAGGCAGTTGGTTTGGTTGCAATAAACTTATAACAATGTGCATAAATTGGTTCGAAAATTATATTAAAACAGTTGATCGATCCTTCGAATCCTCTATTGTGCATTCTGAATAATTTGCTCATCTTTGCTCTCAAAGTTAACTTAGCTTTACGATTAACCTAGTAGTTTTGATCAATCTCTTGAGTCAAAACTCGTTCCTAAGTTATAACCTCTTAATCTCTTAAGCTGATTCCTAACTACGGAAGCAATGTTTGGTTCGTTAATCCTAAAGTCATAACTCGCAACTTCCTATCTCTAGTTTCATATGTAAAGCCAAACAGAATTATTAGTTCAGGTTTAATAGCTAGGGCTAGTAGTCAATTAAAATCCAAGATCAATTCATATAACTAAGAAGCTAGGGCTAGTAGTCATACATAATTACATGAAAAGCATTAATTATAAATAAATCTGAATAAAGACTAGGTTTCCATTGATATCAAAGAGAGAGTTCAAATAAATTGCATGGTTCACAAATTACAATAGATTCATCTCATGGCTCAATCAAAAGAGAATTAGTTACTCATTACGAAAGGAATAAACAATATAGAAGAGAATAAAACTGAGAGTTTTGTAGTTATCGAGGTTGCTCCTCAAATTCTTTTCAATTGGTGATGTTGTTGTTTTCCATTTTCCATGTGCTTCTCTTGTTCACTTCTGTCCACTGTAGTGTGCTGCCCTTGTACGCAGATTTCCTTCCAAAACGTGATATCAACCTCCTAGTTTCCCCAAAATGTCAAGAAAAATGCTCTTCTCCCAACAAGTTTTGCTCACTCCTAACCAAACTTCCGAAAATGCCCCCAACGTGAGTTAAGTCAAGCATATGCTAACTTACGCATGAATATTTTGACAAAACATACCCAGGAAAAACCAATTCTCTCCCAAATTGCAAATCGATTCAAAAATTAACACAATTAGATGAAAAATTCTCAAAACATATCACAAATCATCAAGAGTAAGGATATCATATTTCTTCTAAATTCTTATGATATTTTGAGTCACGTTTCCAACACCACTCACCAAAATTAAAACAATTAGATGAAGAAAGGGCTTTCAGGATTATTCAAGTGAAGTCAATCTATTTTTCAGAATCGATTTACAATTTGGGGGAGAATTGGTTTTTCCTGGGTATGTTTTGTCAAAATACTCATGCGTGAGTTAACTCTAGTGGAGGTATTTTGGGCAATTCGGTTGAGAGGAAGCGTTTTTTTTTTTTGGAGAAGAGCAATTTTCAAACGTCAATACCGTTCCAAAACGTAATACTCATAGAATAAAGATTGGTAGACACCTTTAATGTGTACACCCCCTTTGTACCACTCTAGAAAATTTCAGTTAACCAAATATATGGTCTGTGTGACCACATTTTTTCAGTTGTGTGACCACTGTTTTTCCAGCATTTAGAAGCTGAAAAATGTGGTCACGCAGCTAAAATGTGTGTGACTACTATTTTTCAACTTAGTTAACCAAATAAATAGTGGTCACGCAACTAAAAAAAGGTGGTCACACAGACCATATATTTAATTAACTTTAATTTTCCAAAATAGTACAAACGGGTGTACACATCAAGGGTGGCAGGTTGCCCCCCGTCCTTTCTTGCTCTCGGTCCCACCCAATGCCGCTACCCACCTCTACTCTGATCTATTCCTATAGCCATAGATCATAGTTTCTAACCGCCGTCGTAAGACGTTGGAAGGCCCGTGTGTCTCGGGTACCCAACCGGTAGATACTGCGTAGATGGTTGTGGTACTACCTATCATTGTTGATACTCATATGGCTTCCTTCCTGGCACTTATATTTCCTTCACATATGAATCACTTGTTAATCATCTCGGTTCCACAACCCAACTTCTTTTTCTATGCATAGCCCAATGCACCAAATATTCTTGTTGTTATGTTTCTATTCATACCTCCTTTCTCTCATTAGGCTACACAAGTGGCACATTAATTTCTTCTCATTCTCTTAAGCCTTAAAAGCATGTTACACTAATTGACCAATAATAATTAAAAAAACACTATTTGACTCAATAAATTAGAAATGATACTTTATTTAAAATGACTTTAAATATTAAACTATTAAAAATTGACTAAAAACTCAACTAAAAGTGACTCTAAAAATAGTGTATGATTGTCTTTCATCAGTATCTCATGTGGAACTAATGTTTGAATAAAGATAAATTTTTACTTTGTTAGTTTAAAAGAGTTTGTTCCACAAAAGGAACAGGAAACCTATATTATCTTCAAATATTTCTCTTATAAACAAGAGAGGAAACTCTTCGAAACCGTATGAATTGGGTTCGTGGTCCTTCACTTAGAAGCTTCGCAACCGTCTATTTGGCCAAACACCCAAAGACTTATTTACCTTTCCGTCTCTCACAGCCGTCAAATCCTGCAATCTTCACGACTCATATGCTCTCCAAAATGAGAAACAAGTATTTGATCATTTAGGATCATCCCTCACATACTATTTAATTGCTCGGCGTGTGACGTCTATTTCGACCTGACCTCAGCAGTCACCTAACTGAAGATAGTGACGACCATGAGTATACATGAACTCAAAATCACACTACAAATAATCAAATCACCTATAGGTATGACTATTCATTCCATATCCCACTTAAACCATGCTTACAACTAGGTATTACAGCAAAACCTGTGCCCGCGGTTGCCTACCCACACTTATCCCAATTTGGGTATTCTTTGTGCTTTGACTAGGTTTAGGTATGAGTTTGAGTTTTTCCTTTTTCGATTTTTTTGGATGGTTTTTTCTCTTTTCAAAATTACCATCAACTTTCAATACAAATAGCACATATAACAAATAAATAATAGTAAATTCAAATATTAAAATAAAAGCGTAACAAACATGATATGAGTATATATATATATGCCCAGTTTTTTTCTTTTATCCTTTAAAAAGTGCAACAAAATAGATTAGTATATCTATACTTACTTTTTCATTATCACAATTATACTCGTAAACAACTTTTTCTATAATAAAGATTGTTGTTGGTGTCATAAAAAAATAAGAATTTAGATTATATTTTTTTGTTATATTGTTTGTGTCATTGAAATAGATATTCATTTTTCTTTTTTGAAAGAATTGAAATAGATATTCATTATTAGTTTGGTTTGTTATAATTTAAAAGCAACAAACAGTTATATTTTTAGTTTTAATCAAAATCAAAATTTCATTAAAAAACACAATTCATAATTTTCAAACGTTTGCACAATAAACGGAAAGACGAACACTCGTGTCCACCTTTTCACTAGTAATAGTAGTAGTAGTAACAATAATAATAATAATTTTACATTTATCATTTTTTTACATGTTATAACAATTATCTATACTATGTATAAATAAAATGGGTTTAAAATACATGAGCTTGGACTGGTTTTTTTTATTACCTATTTTACCCTTAATTTAAGCTATTTTATTTACTATTTTATCCTCTAATAATATTATTTTAAATTTTAATTAAAAAAGTTAAATCCCATTAAGATAGTGACGACCATTAGTATATATGAAGATGATAGAGATTTTGGGCTGAATTTTTTATAATTCAAATTAGATCCTTGAACAAATTTTCCTAATATTGTTTGTGTTATTAAAAAAAATGATTTATATTGTAATTGTTAAATTATTGTTGTTACTAAAAAGATAAACATTGTTTTTTGAGTTTGTTACAATTTGAAAGTCACAAATATTTGTACTTATAATTTTAATCAAAATCAAAATTTCATATGAAATTCCGTTCATAATTTACACGCGTTAGCGCAATAAAAATAGCGAAAAGACGGTCACGTGAGTGCAAAATATGGAGCCTCTAATTAATATTACTTGCATCACTTTTAATTCAGTATTTTCTACTTTATATTATTTATTGTAATGATGAATATACCAATACTTTTGATAAGAGTACTTAGTAATAAAAAAATTACTCTATTTTATTTATATATTCTTCAAAATAAGTGTGAAATGATCAAAATGGTAACTCAAAAAAACAGTTATAAAACGTTATAAACGTTGTAGGAAAGGGGAAGTAATTTGTAATCTTTGCGGTCAAAGTAGTAACTGCAGGAATTATAATTCATCCAAAAGAATGAAATGTTATAAAATTTTATGCGATAATTTATGAAAAAAGAAACAGTTATAATTCCTTCAAAAAAATTAGTAAGGTATAATATAATAAGAGTTAAAATTCACATTTTTTTTTATTTCGAACTAATATATATATAATATTCATTATTACATCACATACATGACTCTAAAATACATATTTAATACATAAAAAATAAGAAGAATGGATTCAAAACTTATGTATGTAGTTGGTCGTGAAGTTCTTGGTGGTTGATGTGTGTGTAGTTGCTGAGTGGTGTTTTTGGTGATTTATATGAATGACTCTTAGAGTCATCTTTAACTTTAATGATATATTATTTTTGTTTTCATCATTTCTTTAATTAAAATTTGTAGCTCTTATGTTTCCAAAAAATATTTGTAACACTTAAGGGTATGTTTCGTTCAACAGGGGAGGAGGAAAGATTTTTAATGGAGGGGGTGGGGGGTGGGGGGAGATTTTATAACATAAGGAAAATTATATTGACCTCTCATGAGGTCTCTTTAAATGACATAGACATTCCCTTTTAAAATGGACACTAACCTCCTTAAATTTTCATCAAATGCATGAAATACTTCCTTCTCTCTTAACATTGTTTGTTTCTCTCCGTTAAGAATGAATTGTTCGACTCTTTTAATTGTTCACCATGTGTGGTTTGTGCCAAACGCACATGTAATTTGAAAGGAAAAACACAGACAAAAAAAAATAGAACGATTGAAGTCTGCATTAAGTAATATTTCTTTTCCATTAAGTAATAATAAAGACAATTTATTTAAAAAAGAAAAAGAAAAAGAAGATTTCTTTTTTGTTGAGGTACTTTACTTCTTCATTATCTTTTTCTAAAATCGGAACTTCCTCATGGATATCTTTTTCTTAAATCTAAACTTTCCCACAATTTGGTTGTATTTTCGTATGCTTCTATAATTCATTAGTACATTTGTAATATTTTGAGAAAGTTTAGATTCTTATCACATGCAACCAAATTGGGCTTATAAATTTCATATTAAAGATAGTGTAACAGTGATGTGTGCAATTTCACGAAAGTTTAGCATTTAAACCATACTTTAACTTTGATATGATTGTAATTCTCCAATGGTTTAACTATTTGTAGCAATTGAATCCATTTGTAGCAAAAGATAAATCTAAACTTATGAGAATTGTATGGGTAGAATTATGTAACTCTCAGCCAAATAAATGATTGAATGGTAGTAGTTAATAAATGTGTGTAACAAAGAAAGACATGTTGGAAATTTAGGTCTAAATAAAAACAGATTTTATAAAATATGTTTAATAATTATGAATCAACAGCGGAAGCAAACAAAACATTGAACATGATTATGATCGGATCTACGATATGTTTGATTTATCAAGGATATTAAGAATTAGGGTATTATGAATACCTGGATAAAGCTTTCGAAGCAGCCCTCTCAACAACAACAAGGTGATCTAAAACAAACAGAAGGGGTTAGCGGCGACTGATTTGGTTCTTCCTCAACCAGTACCTTTATGCCTCTAGTTTCTCTTCAGATGGGGAGAAGAGAATGTTTGCCGTGTACGGTATATTGGGGACCATAGCCTATTTTATATTGGATGACTATTAGGGTTTCCCATTATTCCGTTAATGGGTCATTCAGACATCCACTCATATTGAGTCCATATCCATTAATTAATTAATTAATTAATTAATTAATATTCTAAACATAAATCTAATAGTCTTATTACTTAATTTGATCATTAATCAACTAAGGCTCACAATTGATAAATAGCTAATATAATTATTATTACGATATTTGCCCACATAATGATATTGGAATATAATAAAATAATAAAATATTCCAACAATCTCCCACTTAGGCTACATATCTTAATAAGTATATCAGAATTCTTTAGGCGCGCATCCGAGTGCTATTTATCTTTAGATTTCAACTTTACAATCTGGTCCACCTCATACATTAATAATGGGATCACCGCGACGACCACCATATCAATGCACTTGATGACATAGATCGATATGGATGAGTGGCATGGAAATTTCATGCAATGTGATCTCTAAATCATGTCTATTTCCAACTGAAAACTTTAGTGAGATCAAAATGAAGTTTGCAAATTCAATATTTGCACAAATGATATAGAAATGGTTATAACAATAATAACCTCATAAAATTTATTTCTGCAGAAAATCATAACATAAAGTCTGTATCGATACCAAAACTAAGTATAGAACATAAGATAAAAGAGACTCTCACTAATCCAAGACATCCTTAATGACAACAAGCATATGAAAGACCTTAGGTGTCATGTCTTTGATTAGTGGTATAGCTAGCATAAAGTATGTCTCTACATGTTCTATCATTCAACAACAATAATCTATAAGGCAATAAATTTTATAAAGGTTGTTGAATAACTATAAGACTGAATTATGTCACTATATAACTTGAGTGATCTTTCAATACCTTAACAATATGCAACCAAGTGACGTGACATAAATACTTACAATCATTTCTTGAGTTAGGATGTGTATCATCTACTTACATCCAAAAGCCAAAGTCTGACACATAAATGATCTCCAAATTGTCAGATCTCTGATGTGAGCATAAACTCTCCCGTTCTCTTTAATAATCCTTATGGTTGCTTTTTCAACAATTCAAACTTTGAATTGCTCAAATATCTGCCAAACAATCTTATTATATACGCTATTTTCAAATGCGTATAATAAAATCATACATAAAAATCCTATAGGCAAAGTGTGGGAAAATACTTAAATTTCTGAATTCATAAATTTCCTAATGGACAATATTTGAGACTGAAAAGTCTCTCTCGGTGATTAAGGTCATCCAAAAATTATGTCATTTCATTTTCAACTTTATTGATATAACTCTTTTGCGATGTCTGAATAATACCTTGAGAAAAATCTCTAAGTATTGAAATGTCTAATACAAAAGAGGTGTCCCCAGGATCTTTCATCACTAACTTTTCTTAGAGATTTCCTTGGTTTCACATAACAAACATATATCATCGTTGAATAAATGAAATAAAATTGACATATTAAACTCAAAATATAAATTTACTCCATCTGAGCTTACTAAATCCACAATTTTCCAGAATATTATCTCAAAACCAAATGAGAGAATTACTTTATGAGAATTTATGGTAACACTAAAGAGACAAATTTCTTAACTTATAAGTGGATTTCATGACTTTGCAAACTATCAACTTTGTATCAATTGAAACAAAAGGTCTATTCAGTTGCACCATATTGTATCATTAATGTCACTATTAAGAAACACTATATTGAAATTCCAAAAGTATAATAAGCAAACTAGTATCATGACTGTCCTAATAGAGTCTTTTAATTAAACTAAATAGAATTTCTCTTTTCAATCAATTCTTAATGACACTAGAAGCCATAGTTCTTGAGGGTGTTGAGTTTGATCTGTATGAATTAATTTCTTAACTTGATTGAGAGGAAGAACAATAATGTCCTCATGAGGATCCAAATATACTATAATAATAGTAACTATATGAATTAGTTTAGAACTAAATTCTTCCTCATTCAATTTCGTTCTATTACCATGTCTCTCCCCCAAACTCAATATCCTCAAGAAAACTTAATAATTTATGTCTCAAAATTTTCTTAATTTGTGGGACGAAAAACTTATAGTTTTCAAATCCTTAAACAATATAGAATGTCACAAGTCATAACTGAATTGACTCTAATAATTGAACTTAAAAGAAACATTGAATCGTAATTTGTAAATAAAACTCAAAACATCTTGATTTATTCAAAGAGAAATTAAACCAAAAATTCATTCAAATAATGATTCACCAAATTGTCTTTTAAATACAAAAATAAGCTAGTAATGACAATCTAAAATTGGTTTAAAAAATGAATAAAGCAATCTTCTTTTTTTCGACTTTGTCCATTCTAAATTGATATATCTTTCAATATCATTGGACATAAGTCAGTCAAGACTACCTTTCTTTACTTGCCCTTATCTTTTGAGGTATTTTTCGAATGAGCACTATTTTATTTTCTCTTGCTTCAGCTTTTCTTTATTTGCACACTTTATGATTTGATCCTTCAAAAGATCATTTCTAACTATAACAGTTATAAACTTAATTGTGCAAATAGAATATTAAATGCTGAATTTTCGAACAAGTCACCTGATAGTCGAAATTATAATGTCTCAGCAAGATTAAATATTTACATAATGTGCTCCAAATATTTTCTTTGCCTAATAATCTTAATAGAATACTCACTTTCCAATGAGAGCTTGTATTTTTCTGTATTGCTTCAAAAGCACCTTAGTTTAAGCAAAGAAAATATGTCCAAAAAAATTGTCATCTTAAACAACACCTCTAATATATATCATATTTTAGCTTTATGATCACACGTGACCAATGGAATTTGGTGTATACTCACCTGTCAAACTTGATTCTCACATTAGGTACTGAATTTGTGAGAGAATATGAGTTTCACCATCCTTATCTAAGGTCTAGACCCATGAACAATATCAATGTTCTTCTTTAAATCCTAAAAATTAGAATTTTAATAGTTAAAAAATTTAACTTAAATTAGCAGATACACAAACTATATTAGTTTAAAGAGAACAGAAGTAGCCAAATGTACTCACCAAAATACCTAGAGAACTATCAATATCAACTTTTTAAACAATAATATCAATTGCTAATGGTATTTTACAACATTGATCAAACAATGACAATTTACTTTGACAAAGAATAAATTCTTATAATTGTCAAATGTTTACCATCACAGGTGTGGATGTAAACTCTTAAATACTTAAATGAGTTTACACTCACACAACATTAGTCAACATGTCAAAATTAATTAATTATAAAACATGCAAAATTTATCTTTATTTGTAAATTAAAAGACAAAAACAAGATACCAATCGCACCATTAAAACACAATCTTTTGATTGCTAAGAATTAATTGCAAGCGGTATTCTCAGTGCAATGATCAAATATTGGTAATAAGTCCTGTCAGATAATGGGTGTCTTTTGACATCCTCATTACCCACATGGAAAAACTTAATAAGTCTTGTCAGATAATGGGTGTCTTTTGACATTCTCATTACCCACATGAAAAATTTAAGAATTACCACATATTTATCATTAGAAGTTGTAAATTAAAAGACCAAAAAACAAGATACCAAAGCACCATTAAAACACAATCTTTTGACTGCTAAGAATTAACTGCAAATGGTAATCTCAATGCAATGGTCAAATATGATAATAAGTCCTGTCAGATAATGGGTGCCTTTTGACATCCTCGTTATCCACATGGATAAAACATAAGAAGTCCGGTCAGATAATGGGTGTCTTTTGACATCCTCATTATCCACATGAAAAACTTAATAATTACCGCATATTTACCATCGTAGGTATGTAATTATTCGGCCAAGTTGTGCCTTCCTTTTGGCTGACTAAAACAGCTCGCATGAACAATTTCATACTACATCTTTTGTAATTCCAATTGAATCAAATCTACACAACAGAGGTTACTTTTGCAACTTGTTGTTTCAACCAAAACAACCAAAATTACTAGACAACTCAATAAATGAATTTAAATGGGTATGATCTTAATTTTACAAGGCAAATGGGAAATGTCTTAAATTTACAAGGTACTACCGACATAATGTAGGCCGAATTAGTTCATTATGTTGCTGAGTAACCATAAGGTCACTCGTCAACCTTAAGTGTGAAGACAAATTCACAATAATTGAAAATAAGATGCAAGTCCCAAAAAAAACACCAACGTGTGTATGGCAATGCATTTATAAATAGAGTAGTGATATTTTGACAACCATTTTGGTACAACCTTTGAGACAACTTTGTTGTTCTCTCTTCTCATCGGTCAAAAGCAATAGAGAGAGAGAGAGAAAAAAAAAAAAAGGAAGAGAGAGAATAAAAACATAATGTGAGTATGAGAGAGAAAATTGTACAAAAGTTGTACCAAAATGGTTGTACAGATATCATTTCTCTTACAAATATCACATAAAAGCAACAACAAACATAGCATGAAAATTATCCAAAATGCATGATTGGAGAAAAATATATTATTGTAGAAACTTAATAACAATAAACTTAAAACAACAATCATGTTGTAGACCAAATGTTCAATTTTAAATCAGAAGAAAATTGAATCTTATATGCCAAAAATAATCATGCTACAATTAATTCACATATGTACTAAATGATTCTTTAAACAAATAAAACATAATTCTAGAAGAAATGTTTTCCTAAAGGAAACAAACTTTATATGTTTATATATAAACAAACACTTCTAGTGTCCATATTTCTCAAAATTAAAGAATCAATCCTTATTTTATGTACTACCAACTTATATCATAATATTTTGAGATTCATCGATAAAGGTAACAAATATTCCACAAGTATATATATAGTATCCAAATATATATAACAAAACTTAATTTGCCTTATTTCTCAAAATAAACTTTTAAGTACAAAACGAATGTGAATCATTTTTAATTTCAAATAGAAATCAAACTAAAAGATATGATAAAAAAATTTAAAATTAATATAAGGTTTTAATTTTCAAAACAAATCAAATCCAAATACTTATTTTTAGGCAACAAGGTGTATTTGCTATAAGAATAACCAAATAGGTATAGTTGCGACATGACTTTATAAATAAGTTAAATTAAAAGATTTGATTTAAAAATAAGGACCCGAAAAAAATTCGAATCATACTTAAATTCAAATTAAAAATGTTATCATATCCATATGAAGAAAAAAAAACTTCAATATTACAAGCGGTCATATAATTCTATTTGAAAATTATATAAAACCAAACGATTTGATATAAAATCAAATCACTAAAATCAAACAAAATTCATATAGTTCATCAATTGAAACTAATTAAACCTTATATGAAGCAAATAAGCGATCAACAGTCCATATTCATTAAACCATAAATAAAATACAAAAGCCTTCATAAAAAAAAACAATGGACATTCATGAACAACTTCTCGTTCAAATAAAAAATTTCAAACCAATATTTCTATAATTTAAAAAATTATACTGGATGGATCAACTATCAATAAAAAATTGGCCGCATCATATATTACCTTATAAATATAGGTTTCTAAATCACACCAAACTGAAATCATTAAAGGTATGGCCCGCCGTATAAGATCAAAATTGGCCAATCCGTATCCTTAATCCATGAATCCATGAAATTCGTTTATATTTTCATCGATGTACATGTATTTTTTTCTTTTACAAATTTATCTTATTTTGCAAAATCACTAAACGATGCAAAAGGCAATCGCATAAACAAATTTAATTTATCTTATTTTGCAAAATAATAAAACGATGCAAAAGGCAAATGAATAAACAGAACAAAACAATAAGAGCTGGAAAAAAAATACTATACTCTTCATCGATTAAACGAGTTTCAACCGGATCCATGGGTTACAACAAAAGAAAATATTTATTAAGTCTGGACGATAATAATCGAAAAACCCCAAAAAACCAAAATAGGGTTTACGCAAAAAAAAAAATTTTTTTGAAGAACCAAAGTAAAACTCAAATCATGGATAGCTTTTAATTAATTAATTTCAATTTATCCCAATAAATCAACATGAAGACCGCTCTGATACCACTTGTTGGAAATTTAGGTCTAAATAAAAACAGATTTCATAAAACAAGTTCAATAATTATGAATCAACAGTGGAAGCAAACAAAATATTGAACATGATTATGATCGGATCTACGACATGTTTGATTTATCAAGGATATTAAGAATTAGGGTATTATGAATACCTGGATAAAGCTTTCGAAGCAGCCCTCTCAACAACAACAAGGTGATCTAAAACAAACAGAAGGGGTTAGCGGCGGCTGATTTGGTTCTTCCTCAACCGGTACCTTTATGCCTCTAGTTTCTCTTCAGATGGGGAGAAGAGAATGTTTGTCGTGTACGGTATATTGGGGAGCATAGCCTATTTTATATTGGATGACCATTAGGGTTTCCCATTATTCCGTTAATGGGTCATCTAGACATCCACTCATATTGAGTCCATATCCATTAATTAATTAATTAATATTCTAAACAGAAATCTAATAGTCTTATTACTTAATTTGATCATTAATCAACTAAGGCTCACAATTTTGATAAATAGCTAATATAATTATTATTACGATATTTGCCCGCATAATGATATTTGAATATAATAAAATATTCCAACAAGACATTGCAGTAGATAAATGTATGCAGTTCGCCCACCTATTCATCAGTTGCCAAGGCACAATAGATTTTGACTCGAAAGCCAAGGTTATTACCTGCAGCATGGAATCTGTTTCAAGCCGTATAAGCTAATTCAATAGCAAACATTGCACCATTTAGTTCTGCAACTAAAGAGTTTGTGTTGACCAAAATATAAACAAAGGCACCAAGAAATGCAGCATCGCTATCTCTAAAAATACCTCCACAAGATGAGGGACCAGGATTGCCAACTGAGGCTCCATCAATATTACACTTGATCCAATTGAACACTGGGGCTGCCAAATAACCTCCTTAATTTTAGGTGCATTTCCATAATTAATTTTGAATGAGAAAGCTTTAAGAAGCACAAAATCGGCAATTAAAGTGTTTGCAGCACAGTTGGAGTTATTACCTGTCATGGTAGTTCCTAAGATGATGAGATTAACAGCTGATCTGAAGTTGATCTTCTTGCTATTAAATTTCAAGTGATTCCTGCAAAACCAAATTATGTTTATGATGTTGATCACTGCTGATAAGATCACAATTTCGCAAAGAGGTGACCAATTTCTCTGACTAAGCTGAATGGTTTCCTGAATTGATGGACCCTTGTGTTATTTTATGTATCAATGATAAATATTTATCCTTTGTTTTTTTTCTATTCATCAATGACACATATTTATCTCATGTTTATTTTTATGCTTCAATAACAAATATTTATCCCATGATCTTTTTTCTTTTTCAAATTTATCGGTGATAAATACGTGTCTCATATTTTTTATGTATCTTTGAAAAATAATTTCCCTATATTTTTTTATATTTATCAGTGACAAATACTTGTCTCGTATTTTTTTATGTATCAATGATAAACATATATCTCGTGTTTATTCTATTCATCAATGAAACCATTTGTCTCGTGAATTTTGTATCTATGATGAATTTTTGTGTTTTGTTATTTTAATGTTTTTCAGTAACAAACTTTAGTCTTGTGTCTTGTCCTTCTTTTCAAAAATATTTTTTTTCAAAGAAAAGTGTTTCTTTCATTTTTTTTTTATGTATCAAGAACAAATATTAGTCTTATCTTTTTTATGTATCAATGACAAATATTTGTCTCGTGTTTTTCTATTCATCAATAACAACTATTTGTCTTGTGATTTTTGTATTAATGATGTATATATGTGATGTGATTCTTTCAATCTTTTTTCATAACAAATTTATGTCTTGTCCTTTTTTTGAAACATATTTTCAAAGCAAATTATTTGTTTCAATTTTTTTTGTATCAGGATCAAATATTAGCCTTGTATTATTTATGTATCAATGACAAAAATTTCTCTCGTGTTTTTTCTATTTATCAATAATAAATATTTATCTCATGTTTTTACGCATCGCCGACAAATATTTTATCCCATGATTTTTTTTTCTTTTTTGAACTTGGGAAATTTTGTGTTTAAAAGAAGATTTGAGGTGAAGGTAACATTAATTCATGATATTTGAAGATATATTTGTGTAGAAATTTTTTTGATTCAATGAAGATGATGAAGATTCAAAGGAAGATGATGAACATCTTCATCATATTTCTAGATTTTTTTCATTTTTAATAAAAATATATTTTAAAAAATAAAATTATGTATTTTTTTAATAAAAAAATGAGAAAAAGGATGTATATGTGTTTTTATGAGAGATAAAAGACGTAAACGGAAAAAAATAAAGATAAAGGACCAAAGTGTTGCAAATAAATAAGATAAATGACCTCTAATATAATCTTGTCTATTATAAAATAAAAATTAAAAGTATTAAAAGTTACCTTATGATTAAAATTGATTTTTTTTAGAAAAAATTGACTCATTTATTTGACATTTAATGTTGTCAATGTATATTACATTTTGATTGGTTGATATCATGAGGGGGTAAATATCCCCTGGGTAAATACCCCTAAACAAGAGAGGGTAATCTAGAAAAAACCAAAGATTTTTTGTAATTTGTTTTCTTAAAATAGGACACATAGCATTTGCATGTATAGAGGATATTTGATTGTCATGTGGATTATGCATTTTGAACATTTGCATTTGTATGTAGAGAGGATTCTTCGAATGTAACGTAATCTAGAATTCTCTTACTATTTGTTTTCATCAACATATTTCTTTTGTTGTTCATTGTAGTTTTTATTTTCTTTCTTTTCTATTTTCTCGTTACTCCTTAATTTCCATGCGTTGATTACGAGTGAATTCTTAAGAGTTGTGGGTCATCCTTAAAACAATGTCTTTTTTTCCTGTCAATAACTTAAGCAATGAACTTTGGGGCGTGCTAGCTACCCTTTGTTCCTTAAGAACCATGTTATGAAACATGCATAACGGATAGAGTTGAGAGAAAGCTTTAAAACTTAAAAGTGTGTTTGTGATAAGTTGAGTAATAGTATCTAAACAATTCCTTTTACCATATGAGCTTAACTCTATTGACATGGACAATTTATTATAATATGTAGGAGTCAAGATTCGAACCAAGACACTTTATTTATTCATGTTAAACATCTTTTTTACAAAATACCTTAAATAAAAGTCTCATCCTTCTTAGGGAAGTAATTCGTAGAATAAATCTAGTAAACTTTTGAAATAAACACCCCTAAAATTCTTATTGATTATTAATGTTTCTAAGGGAAAACTCTTATATTGAGTAAATAATGAAGTTAGTTACAATTTGACTATCTTATATATACTTAATAAATAGTAACCGACATCAACGAATAAATAATGATGACTAACCTATATAAAAAAAATGCGAACAAGAGATTTTAATCAAATTGGATTGGATGTATCGTTGAGTTTGAGTCGAAATATTTTTTTTTTTTTAGTTAAAATCTTATGAACATACGATAACTTTTTTTGAGAGGACATATACAATGACTCTTTAAATATTTATTTTGGCGGTTTCATTAGGTGATCATTGTTTTATTTTTGGATAGAAATTAGGTGAATGTGTACCCAAAAAGAAAAAGGTGAATGTTATCAAGAAATTATTCTTATTTATTTGTTTTGGAGTAAATTTTGATATTGAGTTTTTTAGATTATCATGAGATAAAGATTTTTTCTACAGACTAATAAAATAAAATAAAAATATGTAGAAAAATATTCCTTAAGTTCTATTCAAAAACAAAATAGGTATGAACCTTAAACTTAATTCAAAATTTAAAAAGAAATTAAAAAGAATATTATTCATGCAGAAATAATGATTTCAGAGGCTTATCAGAAGAGTTTTGAGTTTACAATCAATAAATAATAATGCTTATAGTCACACTCCTAGCAAAAGAGTACTATACTTCAATGGAAACGTGTTTGAACTTTCCATATATGGTAGGAAATAGGAATCTTGAAAACATAGAGGAATATCTTATGAATAAACTGACTGAAGTTTGAAACTTAAAATAAATTTCTATTGTGAAAAAAGTACAAAAGATACAACACTCCAAAGTACAGTCAACAACCATGCAAGCAAACAGAACAAACAACTATCATTTAACGTAACATACAGATACATAAACCAGACTTAGGTTGTTGTTGGGGTATGCCATTCAACTCTAAGGACGAAATTATTGTGGTAGTCAATCCCATTGAGTCTTTCAATAGCCATCTTTCCAAGCTCTTCATATCTTCGATCGGAGAGTTGAGATTTTTCTTGCGTGCGTTTCTTGTGGTATCGAATGGATGAATGTAATCGATTCACCTTATTCTCCACTTCTGCTATTTATAAAGGAGGAGGATTTGGGTATTTTATTTGGGCTTGGGGTGTCTTTTTCAGTTTCACTTATACCCTTAAATCTGCTGACGTCTTTGGAAAAGATAATTATTATTTGTTACAACATGAAAATATGTAAAATATCTATTAAATATTATATTGATTTTAATTAATTTAGAATAGATTATATAGCATAAATATCTCAACAAATTACTTATTATATTTTTAATTTTCTAATTTTTTTTTAATCATAATTCAAATTTAAATATTATTATTTATTTTATTTTTCACTAGGGAGAAGACGAACACTAACCTGCCCGTTTTCCGCTTTTTTTATTGAGCTAACATTTGAAAATTTTGAACGATGTTTTTTTATGAAATTTTGATTTTGATTAAAACTAAAAAAAATATCAATATTTGTTGCTTTCAAGTTATAAAAAATCAAATTAACCTTGATTATATATTTCAACGACACCGACAATAATACAATATATAACAAATAATATATAATCTAAATTCTTTTTTTAATGACACCAACAACAATTTTATTATAGAAAAAGTTGTTTAAGGGTATAATTGAAATGATGAAAAGTAAGTATAAATGTACTGATCTAGTTTGTTACATTTTTTCAATGATAAAGGAAAAAAATATTCATATCGTGTTTGTTACATTTGTTACATTTGTTTTACTAATATTCTTATCTATTTGTTACATGTGTTATTTGTATTGAAAATTGAGAGTATTTTTGAAAAGAAAAATCAACCCAAAAGTGCCGAAAGGGGTAGTTTTCTTTATATATAGTATATATAGTATAGATATAAGCGTGTCACTCCGATGTTACATTGAATGTTCATTTTCAATCAAATGCTATCTTTTTTATTATAACATACTAGCAAAAAGACGAGCATTCATACTTGTCTTTCTGCTTTTTTTTACTGTGTTAACGCTTGTAATTACGAACGGTTTTTTTTTATAAGAATAATGTTTTTTATGAAATTTAATTTAAAAAAAATAGATATTAGATGTTTGAGAATTTCAAAGTATAATAAACTCAACAAACTATGTTTATCTTTTTTGTCAATGACGTCCACAATATAGCACATATAACATAAATCTTTTCTAATGACACCAACAATATAATATTATTATAGAAAAATTTGTTGAAGGGTATAATTGAAATAATGAAAAAATTAAATTTAAAATCACATTGACCACATTTGAATTCAATCTAGTGTCAATTTATCAAACACATATACCGTAACATAAATCTATCCATAGACACTTACTAATAGGGGTGAGCAGAAAACCATGACCCGCCCGCAACCCGTTCAAACCGACATCAATTTGAGTGAATCGGTCGGGTTCGAAATATAATCGGGTGTAAAATTCAGAAACAACTGAGTTTAAACGGGTGTTATTGGTGGGGATCGGTTGTTGAAAACTTAACCCATCGGTGTCCTAGCCCGACCGGAAGTGTAAGTAGACTAAAATTATGCTAGTGCTGGTAGTTGCCACATATAATATTTCCTAGAGACTCACAAGCATGTTTTCTTCCAAGATTTTCATTATTACTTGCCTTGAGACTAGACTACACCATGACACTAATTACTTTCTATTTTTTCAACGTGTAATAGTACCATTTCTTTTTAACATTTTTTATTTATTTTTCTCTCACATCTCATTAACCTCCTAGCCTAGCACCTCTCTCTTTCCCTTCTCAATTTCTTCTCCTCTCTTTCAATATGTTGTTCTTTTCAACTTCTCAATCTATCTCTCAAATTGTTCTTTTCTTACCTCCATTAATTTTAAGTGTACAAGCTTTTTGGGTGTCACTTTAAAAGATTATTTTTGAGGTTGTTGATGTTTATGGGAACTTATAAAACGATTCTATGACCCTTTCAGAAAATTAATTGTGTGAACAAGCATTTCACCTTTAGAAAAACACCCAGTGTTCTCTTCTTTTGTGGAAGCTTATGTAGAGTATGAGTATTTTCAGATCTGTCAAAGGTTTCAAGTTAACATGTAAACAAAATATCAAAGTTTTCCTTTGTTTTTTTTGTTTTGTTGAAAACTATGTATTCATGAGTATTTTTATTCTTTCATATCTATATTGTTTTTTTGTCTAAAACGATTTGTGTTTCATAGCCTTCAAAATTTTGCTATATTCTTTTCCAAAACCGTGAGAACCCACCCACTGAACCCGCAATCCGTTGAACCCGAAACCCGACGGAACTGATTCTTCAAACGGTCGGGAATAGTTGAGTTATGTTCTCCTTCGGTTATGGTTGGTATGGGATTTTTGAGCCCGAATCCAACCCTAACCGACCGATGCTCTACCCTACTTACTAACTAGCAACCGACGTCAACTAATAAATAATGATGACTAACCTTTTAAAAAAATAAAAAGTTCTTGAACAAGAGATTTTAATCAAATTGGATGGATCATGGATATATCATTGACTTTGAGTTGATTTTTTTTTTTTAAGTTAAAATCTTGACTTCATACAGGTAGTTCCTACAAATCCAGAGACTCGGCTTTGTAAGTGAAAAGAGGTCCGTAGTAAAATAAAAATGTATTTTTTTAAAAGAACAATATTTTATTTAAAAAATAAATATAAGGTGTCGTTTTCGTTTGCATACGATAACTTTTTTTGAGAGGACATACGATAACTCTGTAACTATTTATTTTGGTGATTTCGTTTCATTACGTGATCGTTGTTTTATTTTTGAACGGAAATTAGGTGATTGTTATCAAGAAATTATTCTTATTTATTTGTTTTAGAGTACATTTTGATATTGAGTTTTTTAGATTATCATGAGATAAAGATTTCTTTCTATTTAAAAACAAAATAGGTATGAACCATAAACTTAATTCAAAATTTAAAAAGAATATTATTCATGCAGAAATAATGATTTCAGAAACTTATCAGAAGTGTTTTGAGTTTACAATCAAAAAATAATAATGCTTATAACCACACTCCTAATAAAAGAGTACTATATTTCATTGGACATATTTGAACTTTTTATATAGGCTTAATAGCAGTTTTATCCCCTTCAAAAAGTTGTGATTTTGACCTCCTAAAAAAAAACTACAAAATCACCCCTAAGTTTTGTCCTTGTGGCAGTTTATGATCCCTAAGCCAATTTTGACTTAGTCAAAAAAGTACATAAGATATCCAAAGTACAGTCAACAACTATGCAAGCAAAAAGAACAAACAACTATCATTCAACGTAAACACACAGATGCATAAACCAGTAGCGGAAATGTATACTTTTAGGTTGTTGTTGGAGTGGACCATTCAACTCTAAGGATGAAATTGTGGTAGTCGATCCCATTGAGTCTTTCAATAGCACTTTGAGCAGCTTCCTTGGTGGCAAAGTTAACAAAGGCAAAACGGCCACTAAGGCCAGTGTGTTGAGCAATAGCAACATCGGCACTGATGACATGACCAAAAGGCTGGAAAAGTTGAAGCAAATCATGGTTCCTTGTCTCGGGCGGGAGGTTGCCTACGACTACCAGAAAAGAATTCTTTTTCTTGTCATTGGATGACTGCGTAGTCATCTCTTTCACAAAAGCCCTCAGGTATGGAGGTACAAACATACCCGCAATCGGAGGTGTATAATCAACACGAATAACTGGATGATAAACAGTATTATGACAACAACTTCTTGGACAAGGTAATGGAAACTCAACCTCACTGCCGAAACCTGTAGATAGATACATATCATTAGATTGATAGACATGAAAATCGTGATTGCAAAATAGTGAAAACTTATATGGGAGATAAATAATAGAAAAAACAAAAGCGAAATCCTTACTGTCATGTGCAAACCACCATGAGGGATCGCGGACAGGAGGTTTGGGTTCAGAGGAGATCATAGTGCCGAAGTCTCCACACCGTGACTTCATCGGTTTCATCTCAATTGCTGCCATCTTTCTAAGCTCTTCTTATCTTCGATCGGAGGACAGCGTTACTTGTGGTATCGAATGGATGAATGTAAACTCACCTTGTGCTACTTATAAAGGAAGATTGTTATGCTATATTTGTTATATTATTGCTCGAAAAAATAAGTATCGTTTGTTACAATATAAAAGTGCAAAATATTTATTCAATGTTTTATTTTAGTTTTTAATTAATTTAAAATATCTATACCATTATATATTATATAGAAAAAAAATAATCTCTTTCAAAAAATGTCATCAATTTTCAATACAAATAACACATGTAACAAATAGATAAGAATAAATTTAAATATTAAAAAAATGCAATAAACACGATATAAATACATATATGTCTGATTTTTTCATTTATCATTTAAAAAGTTTATAAGTATATTTATACTTACTTTTTCTATAATAAAGATTTTTAGGGGTATATAGCTCACTTGATATGGACAATGCATAATATATGCAAGGTCCGGGTTTCAAATCCCGGCCACCACCAAAAAAATATCTCTAAACAACTTTTTCTATAATAAAGAAATTTTTTGAAATAACATTTTCTATAATAAAAATTGTTGTTAGTGTCATTAAAAAAATTAGATTATATTTTTGCTATATTGTTGGTGTCATTGAAATAGATAATCATAGTTGGTTTGTTTTGTTATAACTTGAAAGCAACAGACAATTATATTTTTAGTTTTAATCAAAATCAAAATTTCATTAAAAAAAAACACCGTTTATAATTTTCAAACGTTAACACAATAAAAAGAGCAGAAAGACGGACACGTGAGTGTAAGTTATCCAAAAGCCGATGAGTTTAAGTTATCTTACTTTTTAAAATATTGTTATTCATTTCATTCCAAATTACCCAAATGCAAGAGGGCCAAACTAAGTGCAACATAGAGCGCCCAACTTCAGAGATACCTGTTAAATAACCAAACTGGAGGTAATGGTCCAAAATTCCAAAAGGATCCACCGAAGAGAAACCAAGCCAATTTCGCACAAGATGCCAAATAGAACCAAAGACATTACAACGCAAAAACAAATGATTTGTTGATTAAATGTTGCCACAACCACTAACACGTAACTGAGCATCATGAGAAATTATTCCTCTTGTAGACAAATTGTTCTTAGTTGGCAACCTATTATGAAAGAGACGCTAAGAAAACAATGATACCTTCAAAGGGACGTCCTTTTGCCATATGAAATCAGAAACTGGAGTATAATGTTGGTTCCTGGATATTAAGAAATTGGTAGACACTATGAACACTATAGCCTACACTTGGATTAAGTTGCCAAAGCCACTTGTCATCCTGATTATCCTACAAAATCACATTGTCAAGCTAATTCCTACACTTCCCTACTAGCTCCTCCTCCCATGCCAACAATCGACGACACCACTTCCAAGGACCTCAATCTCCCAAACCTAACTGAAACACTCCTGCCACAATCATTCATTAGTTCTCCAATAAATCAAACAGATATGCTATCTTTATTGATAAACATCTGTCTATTAAGGGTGTTTGTGATTTAGTTTGGATTTATTTTATCGGGAAAAAAATCATCTAATTTAAAGGTTAAAATACCTTGTAGTTCAGTTTAATTTGAATTGCTTCTTTAAAGAAATATTTTTTATAAGATCAGACTCAATCAATTATGTACGGTTTTGAATGAATAAATTGATTCAACTTTATTTATTGAGAAATGATATTTGTATAATCAATTTTTCATAACTTTTTGACAACTCTCTTTCATACTCACATTCTCTGTATCTTTTTCTCTTTATTGTTTTTGATCAATAAGAAGAAAGAGAAAGAAAGTTGTCACAAAAGCTATACAAATATCACTACCCATCACAAAGGTGTGCCAACAAACTATCTAGTACATCAGTAGCTCATAACATTTGCACTAAAGCACCCACTAAATGTGCATCAAAATCTTTCTGCTAAAGCCAACCCACAATACTGTTAAGCAAAGTACAGTGTACTAAAATGTACACACATTGAGGGGCGAATGGCTTGCTATGGATCAATGCTACCCCAAAAGAAAAAAATATCTTGAGTAATTAGTATAGTTATGTATGTAATTATCTCATTAATATATTATTCGGCTACTTCAAACAATTTTATTGGCTTAAAGAGAGATGATATTAATAAAATATTGATAATCTATTTACTTTAGTATCAATTATAGATAAATTTGACTTCTTAAAACTTTATAGAGCTCAACTTTTATAAATAATTATTGTTAGATTTTAGTTTTTTCGTTGTCATTTCGTTAAATATAAGTAAAAATTATTATAAATTTATTTTACTTAATAATTAAGTTTAATATATTAGTTTTTAAAATATATTTTACTATTTGGCCACCTCGTAAAAATTGTGCTAGCTTCGCCGCTGCACACATTACTGCATATTTTTTAGCTGATATATCAACAAATTTCTTATAGCGCACCTCTCACATATGATATGCTTCAATAGGATGTTCAGTTTACCTATAGCTGCCAAATTCAAAACATTAAGATAAGCTACATCATTGATACAAATACACCTCTGTGGTGATATTTTAGTTATATAGCCTCAGAATTTTCAATGAATAATTTTCCTTGAACACCAATAATCTTCATCAGACTTTGCAGTACTTTTCCATAGTCCACCTTTGAAATCCCCATTTTGCTCATTATTCATCAACAATCTCCAATTCATGATAGAATCTCCAAGCATTACCCTTACCATTTAATTTAACCACTTTGCATAGTTACGCAGATGCCAAGGCACAATCTTAGTTTACTCAATAAATGATAAATCCACTGATGAATAGAAAAATTAAAGCCTTTAACCTCTACTTTCTACAGATCCGGCTTCCCTACAGTTGGAGTTTTCCGCATTCATGGGTTCAGGACATCAGTTACCGCTAAGTCAATGTTGGACGATCTAGATTCAAGCTCGGTATTTTGAATATTAAAAAAAAAAGTATGTTTTTAGACCATCTAATCTTGATCGAATGGTGACCAATGTTCCAAATGCAGGATTTCGTGTGGTGTGGGAATCCAATTTCCATCGCATAAGATACGAGTAATATCTTTTATTTTATTTTTAATTATAAACACTAATTTTGAGCTAAATCTCTCTTTTTGGACGAGAGTATCTAAAGAAAAAACTTGTTGATTTTAAAAGGTTTATATAGAAGAATATTCCTTAAGTTTCTACTTAAAAACAAAATAGACATCAACCTTAAACTTAATTAATTCAAAATTTAAAAAGAACTTAAGGAATATTATTCATGCTGATATAATTATTTCAAAGGCTTAACAGAAGAGTTTTGAACTCAAAATCAATAAATAATGCTTATAATCACTCTAATAACAAAAGAGTAATATACTTCAATGGAAACGTGTTTGAACTTTCCATATATGGTAGGAAATAGGAATCTTCAAAACATGGAGGAATAGTTGAATTAAGGATAAATTCCAATTGTCAAAAAAGAACAAAAGATAAAACTTGAAAGTACAGTCAACAACCATCCAATTATCCGAATCATCAAATTCAACTGTATAATTAACAGATACCCGTCAAAAAAAAAAACTAATAATTAATCAGTTAGATATTAATCTGCAATTAATTAGGAGGATTAGGATCTTCTAAATAAAAATTATATCTTCTAAACAGTACAGTTGAGATTGAGAATCAATATGAAAGATATTTTTCCAATTAAAAAAACACGCTTTCTTAGCCTTGTATATATACACACACGTGTTTCAAATATTTCCTATTCATAGCCACGTTTTAAATTTCCCTGTTAGGTCTTTGAATTGAATTATCAACATAAATTTTTCTCATATATAAACTTCCCAAATATTTGTTTCCTTATTAACACAAGACGCGACTCTTCAAGGTTTCTCTCATACTACTATTTTATTCCTTCCTCTCCAAACCAAAAACCTCAAACATGAATTGGGTTCGGGGTAAGATGTTAGGTAATGGCACCTTCGCCACCGTCAACTTAGCCACACACCCACAGAATTCCCGTACCTTTCCGTCTCTCACCGCCGTCAAAACCTCTGATACTTACGGCTCCCATTTTCTCGTAAACGAGAAACAAATACTTGATAGTTTAGGATCATCCACACATATTATTAAGTGTTTTGGTGAGGATCAAACTTTCGAAAACGGTGAAGAGTGTTATAATATTTTTCTAGAATATGCTGCTGGTGGTACTCTCTCCGATCAACTCAAGAATCATGGTGGTAAGTTACCGGAGAATCTCATTCAGCGTTACACGAGGTCTGTCGTTCAAGGACTCAAACATGTTCATGAAAACGGTTTTGTTCACTGCGATTTGAAGCTACAGAACATTCTTGTATTTGAGGATGGCGAAGTTAAGATTTCGGATTTTGGCCTTGCTAAAGAGAAAGGTTTAAAACATGGTGGAAAATTGGAATGCAGGGGTACTCCGTTGTATATGTCGCCAGAAGCAGTGAATGAGAGTGTTTATGAATCGCCCGCAGATATATGGGCTCTTGGTTGCGCTGTTGTGGAGATGGCTACGGGTAAACCTGCATGGAATGTAAGCAGCGGTTCAAATATGTGGTCATTGTTGATTCGAATTGGGGCAGAAGACGAATCACCTTTGATTCCAGATGAATTATCGCAAGTCGGAAAAGATTTTCTCGAAAAGTGTTTCATTAAGGATCCTTTGAAAAGATGGACTGCGGGGATGCTTTTGAAACATGAGTTTATCTCAAGTGATGAAACTGTTTCATTGGTGAAAGAGTTGATCAATGAGTCACCATTGTCAATATCACCGTCTCCGAGAACTCACTTCGATTTTCCTCATTGGGCTTCTTCTAGTGTTACGACTTTGTCTCCTGATACAAAGGAATTATGTGAATTGAAATTTGAGCAAGGTTTTTGTTCACCGGACGAGAGGCTTCAACGACTAGTCACAGATCAAAGACCGTTAGATTGGTCAGAATCCGATGCTTGGTGTTTTGTTCGGTCAAATTAAAATTTTGTTAATTCTTTTGTTCTTTAAGCTATAACAGTTATAATATAAAGATTCATTGTTTTGACGCCACCATGGCAAGTGTATATACAGAAATTGATTTGTTCTTTTATGTTCATTGACGTTTTTTATTTACTTTTTTGTTTTATGTTCTAGTTTTCAAGCAATAATTATGAATGAACTTTGGCAGCATTTCAGAAACAATATATATGAATAATGAATTGTTCCCAAAACTTTAAGATCTTAACCAGAAGGAAGATCTTCAAGAGGTATTATGCCCTTGACATTACTAGTATGAACTGCAGAAATGGATTACTTCAATGCAATGCAACCGTGTTTAAACTTTAAACTTTCCATAGATGGTAGGAAATAGGAATATTCAAAGCGTAGAGAAATATCTCATGGCAGAATTGAAGTTTCAACTTTGAACAAAATATAAATTTTTACAAGTGATAGATCTCAAGTGTTAATGTGTTCCACCTAAAAAGAAATCCTTCGAGAAAATCTGACCTTAATTCATAGGTGAACTATTCATTGTCGGATTGTACAAACAAAAAATACACTAAAGCTTATAATAGATGAAGCATATTCTGAACTTGCATTCTTTCTCATACTAACACTACAAGTTCTTCTACTTGAAGCTCCATCCTCAAAGATGGATTTACTTGGCGAGTGGGCTTCAAGAACTCTTCCTTCTAGTTTAGCTATCAGACTTCCTTCGACCCCTTGTGGACTATAATCCCTTTTATGCATGTTAATGATCTTGCTATGAAAATAATCAATGTTTGTGACTCGCCTCCTCTATACTCAATTGCCTCGAGCCATCATTGATGAAATCGTTATTTAAATCTTCACTTCAACTCCAAAGTTGAAGATACTTTCATTTGTTCTGAAAACACTACATGGAGTAATGGTTACTACGCTATCAAGACTGATTTCAATTGGCTTTTTAAGCGTAGAATTGTCAATTTTATATGTGGTTTTGGATCTGGTGCCTCCATCTCCTAAAAAGGATCAAGTTCCTTGTTTAGTTGGCTTGCAATCATCTTGTGTCAATCATGTCATTACTACACAACGCAACTTGGATCCCAATGGTCTTTGTACTTGGTGTAATGCTCATGATGAGTCTTTCCTTCATTGTATTAGAGACTATATTTAGCCTCTATAGAAATCTTTGTCGTGCCCTTAGTTTCTCAAATATTGACTTCTTTGTCAACATGGATCTGATTAGCTGGCTAAGAATGGCTTATCTTCGCTCAACTCTAACACTTTGTCCACATGTGTTTCGTGGTCTTGGAATAATTTTAATGCTTATTGCTTCTCCAACTCACCAATCCTTCATTATCATCTTACCATGGAAGATCGCAATATGATTTTCACCTCCATCTCTTGCATCCCTATAACTCTCAATTAGTGATGCAATATGATATATGGGTTAAATGGAACTCCTCCAATCAAGCCATTAGAACTAAATTTGGGGTTTAGCTTCATCACCTTTCCTAGAATCATATCTCTAGTTTCTCGGGGCTCATTGCAGAATCCTCCAAAATTCTTAAGCCGAATTTCATGGCACCTATCATGGGCTTTTATTGGCTAAGCAATTGAATCACCAGGGATTTACTTTTCCCACCTTGTGGGTTTCCTCGCACGCCCTATTTTTTTCCAAAAATGCCCTTGAGTTTCCGGAATGGTGTTTTTCCAGAATTTTTTTATTTTAAGTTTTCTATTGTTGTGGAATTGGTTGCTAACCCTTCAATCATCTTCATGGATGAACCAACATCAGGCCTTGATGCTAGAGCCGCTACTATTGTGATGCGAACTGTGAGAAACACAGTAGACACAGGGAGAACTGTTGTGTGCACAATTCACCAACCAAACATTGATATTTTTTAAGCTTTTGATGAGGCAAGTTAATTTGGAATTTGAAATCTTTACAATTCATGACTCGTGATTCTAATGCTTTGAAGTGAGTATTGAAACTTTACTTTTCTCATTCATCACAAGAGTTCTGGATATGTCAGCTTGATACTTTGAGCATTGTTATGCAGAGAAATAAGTACTCCAACACCAGGTTCCCAGGATTTATTCTTCCCAACAAAATATTCCCAACCATTTTTTATGCAATTCAAAGCTTGTTTCTGGAAGAAAAAAAATATTGGTCATACTAGAGAAATCCTCCATATAATCACATTCCGGATTATAAAATCCGAATTGTTTTAACGCATTCCGGATTATGTAATCTGGAAACATCATTTTTCACTCTATTTGTTGACTTTCAACGGAGTGATTTACATATTTTGGATTATATAATCCGGAATGTGTAAAAACATCCGAATTATGTAATCCAAATCCATCCATTGAAAATTGAAATCAACAAATTCCTTCATATGAATTAACCAAGAAAATAGGAATGAGACTTCCACTTCGATAAATACCAACAATCAATCTTCTGGTGGAGCAAAAGCTAGGTCGGAAGCTAGTGCAAGCACCTCAAGTTATGGTCCAGCTAACAAACAACAAAAACCTAAGAGTGTTGAATCTACTCAAGCACCAACTAGTAAACCATCAGATTCTTTATTAGCACCGGTAAGTTCCTCTGGTACAGCAACACTAAGGGTCCGTTTGGTTCGAGAGTTTTGGAGGGGAGGGGAGATTTTTAATTTAAAGTGTTTGGTTCAATTTTTAGAAGAGGAGGGGAGGGGAGCAAATTTCATTGCACTGTCAAAATTATCCTTATATTAATTTAAAATCTCAATATTATCCATGTAAAACATTTATTATTATTATGTTATATTATCTTTGAAACAACTTTTACTATTATTAGGTTATAGGTTATATTATCTTGTAACAACTTTTATTCCATATTATTAACAATTTTTTCTTGTAACAACTTTTATTGTATATTATTGAGAATTTTTCCTTGTAA